>Ga0214542_1000053_pt1 | contig 135951 bp, 41 predicted proteins | sample CNSS1metaG_FD_160096 | JGI IMG/M metagenome (GOLD analysis project Ga0214542, IMG submission 160096) | Root nodule microbial communities from cowpea collected in UCLA plant growth center, Los Angeles, California, USA - CNSS1 | ecosystem: Host-associated > Plants > Roots > Nodule | place: USA... | reverse complement strand
TATATATATATATATATATATATATATATAAAACAATAAAAGAGATTTCTCTTTTTTGTCCACATCTCATAATACCCGTTTTATCCTTAGTTATTTTAAAAATTAATTATTTTATAAATAATTTATTTTTAATCATTTTTTTCGAAATCTCTTTTGTCTTAAATCATTATTTAAATTTTATTTTTATATATTTTTTCTTAACAACTATTTTAAAAATTATATATTTGTTATTAATCTTAAATTTTTTGAAAATTAAAAAATGCGAATACACAGACGCGACAGCGCCTGTGTGTTTGCTAGTATAAATAAAGAAAATTTTCTCTTTTGTGTCCACATCTCATAATTCCAACTTTACCCTTTACAATATAATTATTTGTTAAATTTTTAAAAATTAACGGTTATTTTTACAAATTTTTATAAAAATATTTACTTATCTCCTTCTTATTTTTTCTACTATTCATCAATAATTATTTTCTCATATTTTCTCCATAAGTTTTATTTTATTTTTGATAAATATAATTTTATTTTGTTTATTAACTTAATAACATTACAATATCATTCATTACTGATATAATATCATACATATTAAAAAAATGCGTACACAGGCGTGATATATATATATATATATATATATATATTTATATATATATATATTATTTTACAAAACATTGAAAAGTAAACTGGAGAACAATTTATGTCCAAATATTTGTCTTAATTATTACTTGAGTGATATTTTATATTTCTACAAATTCTGTGACTTGCTTGCTATTCTGCAAAAGGAAAAGAAGTCAACGCGTAGTTTGTTCTATTACACTCTGGTGACTTTGACTGCAATTTAAAGAAAACAAAAGAAACTTGCTTAGCTGATCACCATTTTTTTTTTATTTTCACAAATCATTATTACAATGGAAATAGTCTAAACCCACAAATTCAGCTCCAGTTATTACTATAAAAACTTTTTTTTATATTATCATTATATATATATATATTAATTTCTTTTATAATAGACATTCTAAAAATTACAATAACATTGGTTTTTATTTTTTCAAGCAAGTTTATTTTTTAATGATAAAAATTAATATTTATTACTCTGAAAATTTCTAAATGGTTCAGCGAATGTTTAATTATTAAAGCTAGCTTCTGCTTTTAGGGATATCGGGATTTCTGAGGGATGAATGTGCACAAAGAGCCTTACCAAGAATGCTTGCCACCTTTTAGGGATCTTTCAGTTGAAGCAAAATTGAAGGCTTTTATTCAATTTTTCAAAAAAATGTTCAACGTCGTAGCGTTTATTAAAGAGAAGTACTTATCAAACCAGGGTAAAAATAGGCATCTATTTCATTTTAGAAATGTAACTGAAGTTAAAAGTGAAAATAAATAGTGTATTGATTAAAATAGTTGAAAAAAAAATATATAGAAAAAGCAGTCACTAAATGTGATATATTCCCTGAACTATAAATTATATAGGTATCGACAAATCTATCCTCTGAACAAAGACTTTAAATAACTACATTAATTTGTTCATAGTCGAACACCAAAATGGTTTGGTTTTTGTGTTACTTATAATTGCCATTGCCAAATAAAAGTCGAAAACAATTTGGGATAAAATGGTAACTGGTTTTGCATTTATCTAAACAAGAAAAAGAACGAACAGAGAAAACAAGGTAAACATTCTATTATAGGAAAATGTTAGGATTGACAAATAAACTAACTATTATGGTTAAAAAAGATAAAATATAATTTTTATTTTTCTAAAATTAATGTTTTTCTTTTCTATTCTTTAAAAAATATATTATGTTTTGTTTTATAGGTGTTATCCAACCATTCATGAAAAAAAAAAGGTGTATTTTAGAAAGACAGGAAATTAATATAAAGAAACATATCTTAAATTTAAAAGATATTAAAAAAAAGTTAAATGCATGATAATGACTTCTTAATTTCCTAGTATCTTTCTATATATTGATTAATGTCATCAATCATAATACTATAATTGTGAATAGAATAATAAAGAGTTAAGGAAGAAAATCAAATGCGGAAAACTACGGAAGCCGAAGCCACCGACGCTTTTCCCAAACAAGGCCTAAGGTTCCTTAAGAGACTGAAAAGGAAGTCCAATTAATTATTAATCAATTAATTAATTGTAATAAGGAGAAAAGAAACAGAAAAAGCGTGCGTGGTTATAGCAGTGTAAGGTTGGCGCGTATATAAGTGAGGACGATGACGAGCGGTGACCAACGCCATTGTAACAGCTCACGTAGGGGTTGTTCTTCGAGACCCACTCTGACTCGCCGGGTTGACTCGTTCGAGTTTGAGGGTTTCTGATTCGCCCCCAGACGGATCTCAATTTTCCCTCAGGTCAATTCTGTTCTCTTCGTCTTTTGTTTTTTATTTTATTTATATATTTATTACTGTTTGCTTTCTGCATGAATGGTGGTGAGGTCAATGTTTTATCTGGCAATAATCTGCATTTGTTCTGATTCCGAATTGATGGTTTTTTTTTTTTTTTTTTTTTTTTTTTTTTTTTTTTTTTTTTTTTTTTTAAATTCGTGTTTACTCTGTTTTGTTCTTTAATCACGCGGTGTTTGTGTGGTTGCATTGTACTTTAGTCTCATCATGTGTTGAAATTGATGAAAACAATTGTGTAGTATCAGATCTGGTGCTGTTGTTAAGTATTCGGCAATTGGAATTCTCTTTTCATGGTGCCTTTCCTGCTTTGCTTCAACTACTGAAATTTCTGATACCTTGCATGACATAGGAGTAAATTGTATATGCAATGCATAATCGGGCTAGTCTCATTTGGCTTGGGTTCAATAGATCTAGAACATTCACATGGTGCATGCTTATTTGTAGAAGCTAGCTTCTACAAGATAAAGACCAACAAAAAAGATTCAGCTAGATAAATAACTTCCTTGTATTTTCTCCAAAACATGTTCTTTTTGAGAAATTTATTCCTGAAAATAATATAAAGAAGGGAGCCTTATCTCGTCAGTAATGTCAGTAAACTCAAATCTCTAATGCTATCTATTGCATTTCAGCATTTCAGCTGACTCAATCTCTTGTTTGATTTGTAAATATTGAGAGTGTGTAGGACAAAGAGAAAGTGTGAAAGGAACTAATTTTGACAACACAAGTCAAGTTTGATTCTCCTTAAATCCAATATCAATCATTTATATATAGTGAAGATTAACTCCTCGCATGAAAGTAGTCTCAATATTATACACACCATTTTATGCATTTGTTTTCTCTAGCTCAATTCTTAACAGATCAAGCAATGTAGCAAAAGGTAATTGTTGAGAATTAATAATATATCATTGTTTTACATGTATCTTTCTTCAGTAACCAAACTTGTGTTCCTGTCTGTGGCATATTTGTCTATCTCGTGTGGAATTAGTGCAATGCACTTTACATTGAGGGCTTCCTAAGTGGAGATATTTTTATCATTGAAAGTTATGCAGAAAATCTTCCTATGAAATACGGATACAGTCTCACCCTGAAATTATCAGCAAAATGCAAATGTTTGCCGTGTACTGCAATTCTGAGAGATAGCACAGTTTATAGATAAACCTTGTCTAGATTGAACCTTATTTTTTTCCTTCATTGAAAGCTAGTAACATTGTATAGCTGGGTTTCATTTCATATCGGGCTAAACCTTATGCTTCATTTTACTTTCCTTTCTATATCTATGATGTAATGACACACATAATTTGATATTGTTTTTGCTTCTTTTGGAATTTGGACGAGTGTAAAGTTTTCAGGGTTTTATGTTTAAGCTTTTTCTGACAAGCTGTTCTTTCTTTCATTTTTTTTTTGTCATTTCAGTTACCATCTTTTGCTGCATTTGTCTCAGGTTCCTTTGATCACCTGTCACCTCAAGCACAAATTCTTTGCCAGCTGTTTAAATTTTACAAGCGTCCGTGAAGAGTTCCATGCAAATTCCTTCCTGGCACGAAGATTTATAATAGAGCAGAGTGAAAATTGTTTTACACATCTGGGTTTGTGTTCTCAGTTATTCACTTTTGATCTGCTTCTAAATTTATAATTTGCTGGAAAAACAAAGGACATCATATCACAATGAAGGCACTGATTTTGGTTGGAGGTTTTGGAACGAGGTTGAGGCCATTGACACTCAGTGTTCCCAAGCCTCTTGTTGATTTTGCTAACAAGCCCATGATTCTGCATCAGGTAAAGCATTTTGAAGTCTTTTTCTTGAACAAGTATGGACCCTTCATGAGTAAATTAGGGATAGGCCTTGTCATTTGATCTATTGACTCTTACACTAAAGAATTGTTCATACCATATTATTTTATCCAACAACTCACTATGAATCTAGCTGAATTCTGTCAATACTATGTTTTTTTCTGAGTTCTGTAGTACTCGTTCGATAAGAGAACAAACCCGTTTGTCATTCAAATCTGAATCTTACTATTAAAACTAGAAAAAATAATTGATTTTTTATTTATCAATTTAGTGTATCAACGTACATAGACTAAAATTTAAAAGTTTTGATTGTTCTCAGTAGCTGTTCCCCACATCAATAATCTGTTTTTTGGTACATAGTGTGGCTGTTTACACTTTTTGTTGATTATATCTTCATCCACCTTTACTCAAGAAGTGAATAAAGTTGTTTTTGCCTTCTTGCTAGTGTAGGTATTTTGAATTTCATTAATCTTTATTGTCTTGTCTCCTTGTGTTTGTTCTCCTTACCATCTTATTACTGTGTATGCCCTGGTGCATACCTGACTACGGGTGTGTATGTGTGTCTACCCTTTTCATATATATCTCGTAATATACTTAGTATACTACCCTACTAATTTATCTTCTAATTGTACTTGTTTTGCAGATAGAGGCTCTCAAGGCCATCGGAGTCAATGAAGTGGTACTAGCTATCAATTACCAACCAGAGGTCAGGATTTCATATCTCCTCACCATGCTATGCTGTTTTCTTAATGAGATCAATGTAAATAAAGCTTTAGTTGACGTTGGGAAAACTTCCACTTGCAGGTTATGTTGAATTTCTTGAAGGAATTTGAGGCAAAACTTGGCATCAAAATCACTTGTTCTCAAGAAACTGAACCACTGGGTACTGCAGGTCCCTTGGCTCTTGCGAGGGATAAGCTGGTAGGTGACTCTGGAGAGCCATTTTTTGTTCTCAACAGTGATGTTATCAGTGAGTATCCACTTAAAGATATGATTGCATTCCACAAAGCCCATGGAGGAGAGGCTTCCATAATGGTGACAAAGGTAACTGAGTTGGGACGATTTATATATAGTGCAGATTATATACATGAGATACAGATTTGAGCTTTCAGATTTTATTTTTAGGTTGATGAGCCGTCAAAATACGGTGTGGTTGTAATGAACGAGACTACTGGACAGGTTGAGAAATTTGTAGAGAAACCAAAGTTGTTTGTTGGAAACAAAATCAATGCTGGAATATACCTATTGAACCCCTCAGTTTTGGATCGAATTCAACTGAGACCCACTTCTATCGAGAAAGAGGTGTTTCCAAACATCGCAGCAGCGAAAAAGCTATATGCAATGGTCCTGCCAGGGTTTTGGATGGACATTGGACAACCAAGGGACTATATTTCTGGCCTGACACTTTACCTGGACTCGCTGAGGAAAAACTCTCCTTCTAAACTGGCCAGTGGTCCACATATTGTGGGAAATGTCATTGTGCACGAAACTGCTGATATTGGTGAGGGATGTCTCATTGGACCTGATGTTGCAATCGGTCCTGGCTGTGTCGTTGAGTCAGGTGTCAGGCTTTCACGCTGCACAGTTATGCGAGGAGTTCGGATTAAAAAACACTCTTGCATATCTAGCAGCATCATTGGATGGCATTCCACCGTAGGGCAATGGGCCCGTGTGGAGAATATGACTATCCTTGGAGAAGACGTCCATGTTTGTGATGAAGTTTACAGCAATGGTGGTGTAGTTTTACCTCACAAGGAGATCAAGTCAAACATCCTGAAGCCAGAGATAGTCATGTAAGCTTGCTGTCTTAAATTCATAGCATGTGATTAGGAAGTTTTAAGTTCTTGTTTCCGAAAATGTGTTTTTATTCGTTTTATTTGTTTTTCTTTATCCGCATCCCAATCCATTTTTCTCTTTGCTACATATTGTACAAGTCAGTTTCGTGTTTAGAATGAGTGATGCCATAATTTACAATGTTGTAAGGTGTGTCTTTGTAAAGGTATAAAGTTGGTCGACTGTTCCTAGTTTATGGAATCTGAGGTGTTACACTTTTATCTTTCGTTTCCAAGATTTCCTTTTAATTATTTGAGATAAAGTTGGGTCTATGTCATGAAACGGAAAGACTAGTATACTTTTTCGTAGTCCTAGGTACATTAACACATTACGGGCGCCACTTTGTACATATGTTCGTATATATATTACGAAAATGATTTTTTAACAAAGTTACTTTTTACAAAACGTTAAAGTAGCAGCACTCATATATTTCAAATAATTGAAAAGTGAAGAAAAAAGTTTGGTGAATAGTTTGCCAACAAACTTTTTGTCAAAATATCAAAATCCTATTTATAAAGAAGTCGGACAATAAAAAATTTACAAAAAATATATCATACATATAAATTTATTTTATTTTATGCAAAATTTTAGTTAATTTTTTAATTCTTTTAGATGTGTCAGTGAAGAAGTATTTTTTTTGGTACAGCAATGAATTAAAAGACAAATACCAAAAGCCTAAATATCCGTAAAGGGTATTTCATAGATTTTCTTTGCAGAGATTTGCTTCGAAAGATGGTATTGAATATTTACTGAAAGAAATATTACAATACGCCTACTTAGCCAAAATAATTTCACGTCTTTTTGCATTCTCTGTACTCATAATTGAAATTGTATTGTGATATTTAACATTAATATTGTAGATTTATGAATAAAGAGGTATGACGGTTCACCATTGAAAATTTATATATTATAAAATGATTGTGCACATTAGCGATTTTAAGTAGATTATGAAAAGTGGCATTATTTTCATCACTCAGTTTAATTTATTGAAGACCAAGTTGGTTGCATTGTTATTCCCATGTAAGTAACAAGAGGGGAAAACAATCTAAAACTCAGAAAAATGCTTGATTTTAATTTACTTGATAAGAACTCTCAACATAAAAAAGAGCTTAGTTTGATGGAAAAAAAAAAAAAAAAAAACTCTCTTGTATAACATCATGAACAGAAAAATCAAAATCAGCAACAGATAACGTAAACACCTTTCCCCTCTAATTAATTGTACAATTTTACTCCACATAGAGAAAACAAAGCACATCCTAGTGATCTTCCTTTTCTCCCCTCCCTCCATGAACTTTTATCTATAAAAATCAAGAATCAAATAGCAAGGTCTTTGTGGGTGTAGCTAATTGCTTTGTCACCATCCACTATCTGTCCACTTCCTTTGAGAATCCTGAACATAAGCAAATGAATGGTTGTAGTATCAGGTATTACCCTTATAAGCCTATTGGTATGTTACTTATTTGTATGTGGCAAATCTAAATCTAATCACATAAATCTTTTCCACCTGGAGTTGTTCAATTCAAATTGAACATGTCAACTAAATGAGATGGCTAGTTATACACAAAAAGGTTTGTATTGTTTCAATTATAATGAGTTAATGACCATCAAGCTCATACCATCTGGTTGTTAACAATCCATCAACTCCTACTGGACCCCGAGCATGAATCCTGCTAGTGCTTATTCCAACCTATAAAAATCCATTACATGAGTTAGGAACTAAATCAACAACCTTGGCATTAGATATTGATTTTGAAGAGAATATTTAGAATAACAAAACCTCTGCTCCTAGACCAAATCGTGCTCCATCACTGAATCTTGTACTAGCATTGTGAAAAACAGCAGCACTGCCAATATAGCAAACATGATTTACAAACTGCCATTGAAAATATGCTGAAGACTCAAGAGTTTAATTGCTTACAAGAACAGGGATTCTTGTGTTTATTAATATATAATTTAGTCATAAAAGGAAATTAAATTACACAAGATAATGAAATGCTGTATAGTAGAAAATGCGATGAGTAACTCATAAAAAGACATTATTATATTTTAAAAATTGCCTGTCAACTTGGCGTAGAAACACATCGGCTACTTCATGATCTTCTGTAACAATGGAATCAGTGTGTGCACTGCAATGAAAGAGAAATGTGATAAATTTCAATCCAAGTCCATAGAGATCTAATTTGAAATGAGGCAGAGAGAGATGGATGAAAGGGAAATATGCTTCCAACACATTATCTACAAATAAAGAGAACCGTGCCTTCCATAAAGATTTATATGATCAATAGCTGCATAAACATCATCCACGATTTCAACTGTGCATGTCAACGAATTGTACTCATGATGTAACGTACGAGCCAGAGGAATATTTAACAAAGGACTTGCCTTCGGTCCTCCAAACAATGTAACACCTACATAAATTTTAAACCATTTCAGCATTCCAGAAACCTTACAAGCTACTTTTTACAGTCCATTTAACTTCAAGAAACTGTTCTTCAATTTTGGAAAAGACATCATAGTCAGACATTCACCAATCTGATAGAAATGTTAGCCATAAATCATACCTTCTGTCCGTAGGTCGACAATAATATTATTTAGCCAACCTTTCGCTACCAAGTCCTTGTGAACAAGTAGTGTTTCCTAAAAATTTAAATTTGAACAGTGAGTAGAAAAAGTAACTGGAAAACAAGGCTTGTGCTTTCATCGATTACATAGAATAATAGAAATTACCATGGCATTGCAGCCTGCTGGATAATCTATTTTTGCATCCAGTACAATCCTCTTTGCCATCTCCAAATCAGCAGATTTATCAACATAGACATGACAAATTCCATCTGTTTGGCAAAAATGTGGTTTTATTACAGTAAATTCATTTGACAAAAGGATTTATCATATTATTTCAAGCACTTTGCTTGCATGTTGAGCAGAAGGGTCTTACCAGCATGACCCAGAACAGGAATTTTAGTGGAGCTCTTGATCTGAGAGACAAGTTGGTTGCTGCCTCTTGGAATCACCAGATCAATTACATCATCCAACTGAAAGAAAAGCAGAATGGGGACTCTAGCTTTTGTTTAAGGAACCAATTATCAAAGCGAGCAAGTTTATAAATCAGAAATTAACATCTACTTTGTGCTTACCTTAAGTAACTCTGGAATTTCTGCTCTTGATGTCACAAGTCCAATAAGTTTTGCGCCGACAGAATCTGGAATGGCTTCAGTAATGACCTGAAGTTCCAGCAATGAAAAAATTACACAGAAAATATTTATTAATGAGACTGAAAAAATCAAATATATAAGTTAAAAGAAAACGGTTCAGAAATTGTCATTTATTTTGAAACTAAACTTTGTGCAAAATTGCATTTGATCTCTTAGCCTCCTTGCCTCCTTTCAAGAGAAGCCCATTCCCACTTCGGATTGCCAAAGAAGCTATCTGTTAAGATTACATGAGGCTACTGGCTTAGAATGCAGATAAACAATATAAAATCAAAAGATAGTCAAATTAGGCTTTTCGTTTCTTGAACTGCAATTTAGACATTTTTTAATCCAAAAGAAATTCCATCCTTTCATGTGATACGAAAAGAAAAATTCATATTATTTTAACGGTCTGATCACAGCTTAGTAGGTAATATAAGCTGTCCAAGCATGTCATGTACAGACAGAAAATTGAAAAAGAAATGTAAATAAAGGCAGGGAAAGGTAAAATTTAGGAATTGACACAATATTAGCCAGGTATCAACAGAAGGTTCAAAAGAAAATTGAAAATGTTGGTTTACCTGCACTAGTGCATCAGGGCGAGACTCAAAAACAATTAAAAGAACACCTAAAGGTGATGATGTTTTCTCCAAAATCAGCCCTTCTGCGAGCTAGATAAAATGTAAGCCGTCAGAAATATTATAGATCAGTAACTATTATTAACAATCAAGTGTGCATGAAAACTTTTAATCCGTATACTTTATGACTGAACGGAGATTGCATCCACACACAAGAGTTCAGACAGCTTTCTTATACAAATTTGTATATAACATAAATCATTTCATTCTTCTCTACTGGCATAATGTAAAACTACTATGATCCATACATAAATTAATATATATATATATATATTATAGTTATGACAAACTTTTTGTTACCTCAGTTCGTTTTAGCACTCGACCAATGGGATCTTCCATGTTTGCAATAATTCGAATGTTGTTTGCAAGGGTTGCAAGCTGTGAGTCATAGTCATTTATCATCACAAATTTTATAGTCTGTTAAAATTGAAATAGTATCAACTATACGTTAACTGCCTTGCCTTCTCCTTCTTTAAAACCAGCCTAGCCACCAAGGATTTTTCACGTCCTTCTTCTTGTGCAGCAGCAACATCAGCTTCATTTTCAACCCTGATGTCTTCTTGATGTGCTTCCAAAGCATCAGCTATTTTTAGCAAAATTTGTTTCCTCTCTTCTGAAGACATGGCCTGTAATGTAACATATGGAGATCACAATGCTAAAGTAGGAATGGTATACTGACAGTGACAACTTAGTATCCACAATCCTGTAAGTGCTTAGGTATAAAAGAAACCTGAAGCCTTCTGGAACAGTCCCTAGCTGCAACTGCCATCTCCCGAGCATTAACCTCTTTTATTGGGGCCCATTTATGAGCATCTTTATGGAAGAGGGTTCCAATAAGTTGCCCTTGGAGAACTTTAAGGATATTTTCTGCTGCATAACCACTGAAAAGAGACGTGAATGTAGCAGAAACAAGAAAAAGCCCACGTACACAGATGGGAATCGGATAGAGTTGGTACCATACATAATGGATTTCATAGTGTTCTTGCAATTATATTGTTTGTTTAATAGATCAAAAATTGAAAAGGGTGACAAAATTTAGTGATCTTAGATGACTCTCCCATAGATTTACTGACTAAATATGTGGTCAACATATACTCATCCAATTACAAAAAAGCAGAGAGAACATATGAACAGGTAGCTGTGTACAAAATTAAATCAATGACAGTGTTTGTATTTCCATTTCTCAAAGTTGTCACATGTCATGTCTAAATAAAAAGTTTCTAATTGAAAATGGAGACACTGAAAAATGCTTTAAATAAAATCTAAAGAGGATACACAAATATGCAGTAAATAGAATTGGTATCAAAAATTCAAAAACAAGTTTCAGTTTAAATTATTGTCGGTAGCATGGTATAATAGAGCACCTGGTAATGATAACAGGAATGCCAGCTTCAGCTGCATGAATAGAAGCCTTTACTTTGGCAGTCATACCACCTCTTCCCACTCTAGACTTGTCTCCAAAAGTAATTTCATTTTGATGTTTCTCTTTAATGTATGTGTGAATAAGCTTTGAACGTGGGTCACTTGGAGGACCACTATAAAGACCCTCTACGTCACTCAACAGAATTAGAAGATCAGCTTTTAATTCCAGTGCCAATAGAGCTGATAAACTGTCATTATCCCAAAATATGCCAGAAGAATCCTGCACAAAAATTATTTGGTGACACTTTAGTATTCTCTAATTTATTCTCTTACCTGACCTTTTTTTTTGGAAAAAATCAAACATTAAAACACCCTTTATATAATATAAAGAATAGAAGGGTTTCAACAAATGCTAGGAATACTTCACAGACAGAAAAAGATCATATTCAATGTTAAACAAGCACGAAAGCCTCCTTAAATACGTTGAGTTGGCTGATGGACAAATTACTAAATTAAAATTCACTTAAGAAAACATCTTATACAGATTCAATATTTAAGTTTAACAGATAAAGTTCAGAAAAATCATCTGAAGAAAACAAATATAACTCTCAACTTTACTTCAGGCTAGCATAACCATTTATCATAACATCAAGAAATAAAATAATAATAATGACACCATTTTTTCATAAAGGTACATAGCTTGAACAATCAGCTCCAAGATTAAGAACAGCTGTGATAACAAATCAGACAAGTAGAATAACAAACAAACCTCATATGGAGCTTTCCTAGTACTAACTGCATCATTCTCGTTGAATATGGGAATAACTTTTAATCCTAACAATGATTTCACAGTTTCGCTGAGTTGCTTTCTGAAATCTTTGTCTCGAAAATCATTGTCTGTCACAAGAAGCTGGGCAGATGTCACATCTAGCTGCAGGAGAGGAAGAGAGGAATTTACGCATCAATATCAATGTCAGTTATCCTAAAATAAGATATGAATTGAATATATATATGTCATCAAGGGTAAACAAAACAAAAAATCTAAACAACACATTTGGAATGCAAGTAGGCATAAGACGATAGTTCAGTAATGAACATCAATTAACAACAATTACCTGACTAAACAAAGCATCATAAAGAGCCATAAGGCTGTTCTGTCCAACAGCAGCACAAGCCTTGCCATCAAGTTCAATTTGCGGCTTCTGAAGGTCCGCGAAGCTGTAAAATGTGTCCCACGAAAGACCAAAGTAAATTACAATTTCATCAACTTTCAAGGATACACCATACATGTGCACCCTCTGATAGCAAATAAACAGAACAAATGTTAGAACTTTATTACCTGCTGTTAATTAATTTTCTGTATCTAAGCCTTTGGCGACCAAGGCCAACAGCTCCTGATGACACCAAAATAATCTCATAACCAAGAGAGTTCAGCTCCTTAATCTGCAATGTATTCTCAAAAGGGTCACACATGCCAAACTCAAAATCCAATCTTTATTCCTTGAACAAACAAAAAACTTAACACAAAATATACATATATTCAAAGCAACCTGCTCACAGAGTGCCCCTAATTTTCCAACCGCTAACCTTCCATCTTGGCGAGTAACCACAGCAGTTCCAACCTTCAAAACCATACAAAACAACCTTAGCCATTTTCATCATCCTATGGTCCAAGCAATGCACACAGAACAAACCATTTGATGCACAACACACAAATGAAACAACAAAAGGATAATATAGTTTTTGGAGAGAAAAGAGAACCTTGATGATGATGCGCTTAACATCTTTGAGAAAATGTCTACAAGGATCTGCGTTCTCCATATTCTGACCAGCAAACTATAGTTCTTGTTCAGTGCGGTTGGCGGAGAAGAAAGAGAGTCTGCCCGTGAACAGTATTTAATCTTAAAGTCACGTGTTGATAAAAAGGTTAAAACTTTACACTGCCCTGTCACCACAGATATTCATATTTTCTTTTATTTCTTTTAAATTACATCCTAGATGGTTGGATAAATCATTCCTCAATCGTTGGTCTACATTTATATTTAAAGTTGTCTAAATTTTCTTTTTCTATTATTTTCCCATAAAAAATTACAAGTTTTACCCATTAGAACTTTAAACAGGAGATCAAAAATTTTAAGCAGTTTTAAAAACGAAGCAAGAATTTTTTGACAGAGGAAGTAAAATAAAGAAACAAAAAGAATCTTGACTTTTGAAAGTTTTTTTTTTTTAACTTTATTGTTTCTGTTATAAACATATCTGATTTGTCGTTGTTAAGACATCAATGTTTCTTTCACACGTTTTTAAACTATGAACAGCAAACAACTTCCAAACACAACATAAGCAATCTGAAAGTTTTGGTTGAAAAGAATGTGTACATTTAACAAGAAATTATGAGAGTACAACTTTTCAATAAAAATTAATAAAATATTTATTATTACCTCTAAAAACCGAAGAATAAAACCAAAACCGAAGTAGTATAATTAATGTTCCCAATGCCTCACATTAAGGGCATCTTCATCTTATTGCTATTTATATAATTTTTTTGTAAGGAAAATGTTGAAATTTGCAGAAAATTGGAAGTTACTGTAAATCATCTTAAATTAAAGTCCACGCGGTTGGATGTTCTTGAGCCAACTGTCATATATGTTGCTATTAACATTTTTTATTTTAAATTCCTAAGCACACTCAATATAAAAAGTTGAATGCTAACAATTAATTAAAATCCGTGATAATATATTATGAAGTTACTTATTACATTAAATAGTATATAAACTACTTACCTTAATATATTTGTTTTCCGATTAAAACTAAAGATGCAATGTCAACTCTTTTAATTTTCTGTGTAAAAACTAAAGAAAAAGTACTAGTTGACATTTCGTGACCCAATACAATTCAACAATTTTTAAAGAAGTGTTCATAAATTTTAAACCAAATATTCTCTTCGACCTCTCATCAATTTTGAAATTTTTAGTTTAAAAGTAGGATTAGAAGTTAGTGTTGTTAGTAATTAAAAAAGATATAGTTGTTTTATATTATTTATTCATATACAGTATATAAAGTTTATATAATATACTTGTGATAGAAAAAAAAATCATCTACACTACCTTACAACAGATAGATAAAGAACTTTAATAACTTTAGATAAAAGTTGAATATATTAAAATTACACATTACTCTGGCTTCAAAATTTTTGTAAGAGATCCATTTCTTTTATTTTATAATAAAATTAACATTGTCAGAGGTAGATTTTTTCCTCTTAACAAAACAAGTTCATTGAATGTGTAACGATATTTAAATATAAAAAAAAAGCGAAGACAATCGTTTTTTAAAATTTAAAATAAAATATACAGTTTTAAAATTAAGGAATATATATATTAAAATGGAAAAGAAAAATAATCTCATAAGAGGATCTCATGTTTCTGTCAAAAAGTACAGCCAAAATAGACTACTCTTTATTGTGGTCTTCAACATCGCATGCACGTCCATTGTCCAATGCAAAAATGTGAAAATTTCGAATAATTTTATTTTAATGTATTTTAATTCAACTTTTTGTTTACAGCTTTAATAGAAATTTATTCTATTATCATGTTTTTACATAAATAATACATGGATTATAATTAAATATAGGTTAATATTGTTAATCTAGTAAAGTTTGGAGATAACTCACAATTAAAATCAAACAAAAGAGTTCGTGGTTATAAGGATAGTATTTATAAATGAAAATAATATTTAAATTTCTTTAATCGTTTTCTCTTTCTGTTAAGGATAGTATTTATAAATGAAAAGAATATTTAAATTTCTTAAATCGTTTTCTCTTCTACAAATATACATCTTAAACTTTAATTTTATTTCAATGATTCAAAAACTTTATCCCATTTGCAGATACACCTCTTAAACTTTTTATTTATTTTAACTAGTACTTAAATTTGACTTTTTCAAATGGAAAAAAAAAATCTTCAAGTAAACTAGTTGGGAGAATATTGGACCCACGACGACATCGTTTGGTTGAAGTAGATTTAAGATCCGTGTTCTGTGTTGTGGTTGGTCCCAGCTCCCAATTCCTAATCCACTTACATTCTTTAATTGGTATTTTAATACACCACAATTATTAATCTACCACATTAATAATCATTATTAATGTACCATTTCCGCAGCACCTACGACTAGGATACCAACCAATTGGACCAACATGGGAAGTAAATACCAATTCATTATTTTTTATTTTTTTTATACTCACTCGTATATTTATGTATATCAATGGATATTTTAAACAAAAATGAAAATTTAAACATAAACTCAAATAAATTATATTCTTAAAAAAAATTCAAATAAAGTTACATCCTAAAATATAAACTGGTTTTTTCTATTGTTATGTATTTAGGAAAACCAATTGTACGATAGATATGTTGCAGAACTTAAGGTTCCAGATTTTATTCTCTTTGGATCAGAAAAGTGACTATCCTTATCTTTGAAATCCACTTGACGAGGGACGAGTTGGGTCACTTCTATGTTTTATTTGAGTACAGTTGAAGAATTGTTTCCGAAATAGTTTTTAAGGAAATAAAAAAAATAAAAGGTAACCTATATTAAAGGTAATTTACAAAAGTTCTCAAATATAACTTATCTACATTATAATTTTAACTTGAATGAATTTATATTAATCAATAAGAAACTTTATTTCATATTATTTTATTTATATTCCACATAGAAAACTTCCCGGCGAAAATTGTGAAAAGAGAATCTATCACAGAAATAAATAAAATGATTAAGATTTAAAAAATTTAAAGAAACTAGTATCTCTAAAAAAATAACTTTAATTTCATGAAATCGAAATAAAAATACAGAAATAAAAGAGTTAAATAAATATTTAATCTCTGGACTTTACGCAAAATTTATTTTCGCAGTACATGATTAACATAAATGTCACGTATTAATTTGTTAAATTTACAAAAATATAACTAAGAACCAAGTTCCCCAGCTAGATTCTTTTCAGCTGGAGTCTCATTTTCACATCCTATTCATATAAAACAATCTGACAACTGAACCTAAAGTGCTTATAAAATTATACAAGCTGCAGATCATATTGAATTGCTTTTTAGTCATAACATCACGAATCTGTACATCCTCGATTCTAATTACGATATGTAACAGTAAGACACATCATTTTCAGTTTCACTAAAGTGTTGAAATGAGATTTGGTAATTACAAAATAAAAAATAAAAAAATGAAAGGAGCTCAAATCCGATAATTACAAAAAACATGAAAGGAGCTCAGATGTTGAGGGCAACCAAATCACAACCTTGTAACTCTACTCGCAATCATCAATAAACCAAAATTACAAAAACCATATCTGTAGCAGATAATTCTACCCAATGTTTTAAACACAGTTAGCCAGTAGTGTGGGTCGGTGTAGAGTGGGTAACAATGACAGTGATTTTGGTTTTATTCTTCATTACTGCAATGCTTAAAGTTATCCAAAGAAACGAACCTTGATGAAGACAGCCAAAGCTATTTGCAAGAAAAATGCAGCAACTACAGCCACTGAAACATCATTTCCTTCTATAAAAGACCTTAGGTTCAAGGCAACAAAGCTAGCTGAAGCAACGCCTGTAAGGATTATTATAATCCAACGAAGAATTCCAACTGGAACAAGCAATAAAAACTGAAAAAAATCACGAGAAGTGTTAGATATGTTGGAGACTGTGTTGCTAGTATTCCTCATCTCATGTTCTATGAATTGTTGCGAAATGAAACTACACAATATTGTAATGAGCATACTAACATTGATAAAATAATATACCATACTTGGAAAATCAAAACTTACAGAGGACATAATAAAAATGGTGAGCGAATACCCCCACATGCACCAGAACCGAATAAGGTTAGCATTTGAACCCATATACTGAAGGAAAAAGTAGTATGCCAACGGGACCACTATAACATAACCATAGATAGACCATGCAGCTGTATTTACGAAGCTGACATCAAAGCTCCAAGAAGTAGTGTTGTCCACATGTTTCTGTGTAAGGTATGTGGCAATATTTCCAAGTAAGGCAAGTACAAAAACCAATGTTGTTGAGATCCATATAAGCCCGTATCTGTAATAAAGTAAAAGTAATTATTAGAAAATCAATACAAACCATCGTATAGGCTTAATTAATAATTTTAAACCAAAAAGGAAAAAAAAGGGCATGCAAATATTGCCTAGCTCCATCATATCTGCCTTCATGTTCTCCCAACATATTTGAAGAACCAAAATTTCATTAATTTTTTCCCCAAAATTGCAGGATCAATATATATATATATATATATATATATATATATATATATATAATATTGAATAGAAGAATTATTTCAATATCTGCTTCCATTAAGAGGGGGAAAATTTGCAAGAAGCAAGCAATATTAGACAGTTATGCACTTCAACTTTTGAGCTAGGATGCTGAAAAATTATCCGGTAAAAGTCCTGATGTCATCACTTGACACATTCCATGCACCCTAAGCGTACATAAAAAAACAAGTTATGCATCATCTATTTCGCTCACACTGCTTTAATTTTCTGAAATTCTGGTTAAGAAGTGAACAATTTAAATGGGTGAACAGGAAAAATGCACCAAAATGGAGACAAAAAAAGGTGGCAGAAGCAAAAATTCCATTTTTTTCTCCTACAAATTTTACTGAGACAGTTCAGTTGTCCACTATAGGTTTTCACTTTTTCTCCAAGAGTCACAAATCCACATTTAATACAATGGGTTCTCTATTTTGATTATTGAAAATAAAGAAAAATGGGATTAAAAGAATAACTCACAAATCAGGATTGGCATCTATCTTGCTAAAAAAATCTCCGCTAACTGGATTCAAGGAACTCATCAATCTGTTTACAACGATATCCGTGTCAACATTGAAATACTGCGTGTAGGATGAAACACTAAAGATTCCCAGCCAGTAGCTTGTTGGTTGTTGCCCAAATGCTCCTACGAAGACGAACAATTAAGAGATCAATGAATGACATTAGTATACCATCAATTCACCATAAAATTTAAAATGAAACAAAAGCAATTTTTCCTGCATTAGATTGTTGAATTTAGAGGGTGAGATTGAGAGCAAGAGAGAAAAGAACCATTTAGAGATGATTTAGAGAATAGGAAAGTTTTAGAATTCTTGTCCAATTTAGTGTATAAGTTATACATATCATCCATATAGAGAGAGAGACTCTGGGGTATATTTGCTAGAATTACAGTAAGTAATGCGACCTCCTAGACACTGTTGCCCATGAAATTGTTTTTACCATGTGATAGTATGGTAGCATGATATAGCAACGACACTTTTAACACAGACTACAAAATCAAATATCAGCCAGCACAATGAATCATCCCTCGGTCAAAACATGCAACTGAAACCAAATGTGTGCTTCAAGAAAACAAAAATCATATTTGGAACAATGATAATATTCAATTATTAGTTAAAATCATAAACAAAATATTATTTGAAAGCTCTAGTTCAATTGGTTCACAGAGCTCATTGTCTGAAATAGCTAAAACTAAACAAACTAAAAAGACTCTCCGCAATAAGTTACAACCCTATCACCAAAGTATTCTGAAGATGTGCCAAATCCAAAATGTGAAGCGTATAAAGTATACATACTTCACCTAAAAGTTTGATGATATACCAGTTGGAGTTCCAGCAGTTTGATATCCCTGTCCTTTGTCAACCCCATTGGTAAGGGGGAATGTTTGCATGCTTGCATAAGGGCCTGCAAGAAATGTCACAGACCACCTATTTAAGCTACTGAAACTTTTAACAACAGAGAGAATATCACACATCTCAACATAGGAAAAAAAGCCAATCCTACAATTTCATACCGTTACGAGCTGTGCGACTCTTTTCATCGGCTATGACAGCCTGAACAGCAATACAGAAGAACAAGAACCATAATCAATATCATAGATTGGCTATTAACTATCAAACAAAAATACTAGTATTATTGCCACATAAGGTTTTGTTGAGTGTCAACGTGTTTCAGTTCGGGCCTTACATCTTCTCTTTTCTTAGCTTCTGTTTAGTTTTTATGGTTTTTTCTATTTTTTAAACGCTTATGATAAAAACCAACTGGTATAGAAATAGGTAGTGAATTATATTCACTGGGACTGGTACTGCAATACCAGATTACATAGAACACCGAAACAGAACAACACCATGAACAAATCCAGTGGAAATCCAAAATAGTAATCCATGGTATCCAGATCTTCGTCAGAGGCCGAATACAGGGCTCTAACTGCTCTCAGAATCGAAGTCTACATTCCTACTGCCATATACTGTAGCAACCAATTTGCTAGACACATTGCCTCGAACCTAAGCTTGAACGTACGAACCATATTGAAATGGACTGCTACGTTATGAGAGAAAAACTCCAAATTAAGCTCTTCCCCCAGCTGCTGATATGTTTACTAAACCTCTTGAACATGGAGCCTTCAAAATTTGCTATTTCCAAGCTCGGATTAATAGATATATACTCAGAGCCTGTGGGGGAAGTTGAGTGTCAACATGTTTCAGTTCGTGTCTTACATCTTCTCTTTTCTTAGCTTCTGTTTAGTTTTTACGGGTTTTTCTGTTTTTCAAAGGCTTGTTCTGATCTTTTTATAAGAGACAGATGTACATTCTTGGAGTCACGTGTCATCGATACAATTCTTCATTTATCAGTCATCTTGTGCATGTTTGTTTCTTTTGCTTACACGTTTTCTGTTTATGCATGTATCTTGATCTGGTTTAATCCTTTACCTTCTTCATTTTTTCGTTAGCACCGTTTACAGTGTGTACATCATGATCCCAGAAACCCAATAGGTGTTAGTTTTAATTAAGTTATTATCAGCATCATTTAAGAATTTCCAGAATACTTGCCTTATAATCTGAACCACAAGTAAACAATAAACAAACAAGCAAGTAATTATAGTTTTGTTCCCAGTTTAGTAAGAAATCAAACAGAGAAAAAAAAAAAAAAGAGTGAGCGGAGACTCACGGGAACAGAACCGAGCAAATGGCTGGTGTTGCTTATGGTGTAAGATTCGCACTCCATCGAACGAAAGCTCAAAATTCTGGTCAGAGAGACATTACGAATTGCAATGCTTCCGAGTTAACGGGAAATCCCTAGATTGCAGAACCTTTGATTATGCTACTTACATCACTGGAATGGTTTTGGTCAATTGATTACTTCGCCTAAAGAAAACTAAAATGTTGGGCCCCAAAAATGTCATGAGGCCCAGTAGTGATGAACATATAGAAAAAAACCATCTGAACCCGGGTTTGAACTGAGGACTATGGTGTGTAAGACTAAAGTGCTACTAATGATAATATAAAAAAAATGTCTGAGCCCGGGTTCGAACCGGGGACCTCTAGTGTGTGAGACTAGCGTGATAACCAACTACACCACCCAGACAAGTTTCAATTTTTGATTTTACAGACACATATATTTTAAATTATTTCTTTAAAGTTTCTCTTACTCATGAACACTCTTATGAAAAATCGCAGAACCCAGCGGAGTGGGTAAAACATTTACGACTATTTCAGATAGAATGGCACGCATAATTTTTTAATTTTCCATTTAAATATATTTATTAATAAAAGAAATTCATTTAAACAATGACAGTGTAAAATTTATTTCATTTCAACTATAAATTATTTTATTGCAAGTATTCATGATAACTTTTAATTAGTTTATTATACGTAAATACTAAACTCGTGTAATATGAATTCTTCACTTTTGTTTTTGGCCCCGTACCAAAGTGGGCATGAAATTATCATTGTTAAAACTTTACAAATGCCTTCATGCTATTAAAGTAGTTTTGCATAATTTTTTTTCTACTTTTATTATTATTAACATGAGTATCGACCAAAATATAAAGGTTCAGTTTTATTCTTTTTGGGTAAATGTAGACTCAATTTCTCTAAAAGCCACTAAAATCCTACTTAATAAGTGAAATTGTGATATTCTTATGAAAATGCCTAACTCTTGGAAACTATAGTTGACATTTGACAGGACACAACATGTTAAGATTTACTCTTGCAACAATATTTCTTCTGTACATGTTAATATACTATTCATATCTTACCTAATAATTTTTGGACCACTTCATTTTATCACTTGAAAAACCAGAAGAACAAAAGTATGTTTTGGATTCTATTCTTTTTCTTTTTCAAAATTTTATTTTATCATTTTCAAACTTTATAAATCTAGTTGTCTAACTTTTTTTAAAATATATCATTTTAATATTTTTTGTAACGACTTGTTATCTTCACGAAGTTAATAAAAAACTAGCATTTTCTGTATTAAGATTATGGTACAATAATTTTAATATCTTCACCAAGTTAATTTTAATATTTTTTGTGACAGTAGTTTTGGAAGAAGAAAATAAAAAGGGTTCAATCTAGCATTTTCTGTATTAAGATTATGGTATAATCTAAGAGAAGAGGAATATTCGTACAATAGAGAGAATACAAATCCAAACAAGGGAAAAAAATGATAGATTAACCTTTATTCATGTCTCTTCACCAAAGTTGAAAGAGCAATGAAAAAATTCAGAAAATTTTACTGATATATACCAATGTAATTGGATATACAAGGATGACATTATTATTGATAATCCTTGGTCAACAGCTTTTGAAGCAAGTGTAACAACACTCATAATGGATCCAAATATTGGAATACTAAATTTAACATAAATAAACTATATATATATATATATATATATATAATATAGTAATCATCCGTATATGGTTCGAATTTTCAATTGTCATCAGATACCTCATGCAAAAGAAAAAAAGATAGAATTACATAGATTATCGTGTATTGAGCATGTCTATTCATTTAATTATGCTAACGAAATAAAGTTGCAAACTAATTTTATGAATTTTTGTTGTAAAAAATAAGTTATAGGTAAACTAAATGAGTTAAATCAAACTTTTTAACAAATTGAAGTTAATTTTCAGCTAGACTCATTTATTAAATGAGTATAATAAATAAATATATTTTTTCATAAATTAAATTAAGAATTGGTCAAATATTTGTACTTGTATAGGAGAGAGTGTGAACTTCACTCATTAAAATATAATTATAAAGCTAAAAAACGTTTAATCCGTAAACTATCTTTAAGTTTGAATCCTTATTAAGAGTTCAGTGCCTTCATAAAAACTAATAATGTATTTTAAAACAAAATCATGTTTAAATTTGAAAATAACATTGTTTAACTTCCTACATCTTCCTAAGCTACTTTTGTTAATTTTTTAAATGTCGGTTAAGGTTGTGACATTAATTATTCTGAAAAATAAATCTGCTTTATTAAAGTTATTATCTGTTTTTTCATTGATTTTTTATGCTATTTTTTCTTTTTACTTTTTTCTTTTTTACTTTTAAATATATAATTAAAAAATGTTAATGAATACTGCATTGAACTTTAAATTTATAAATAATAACTTTGGTTGCGAGCACGTGATGATTTAACCTTGCTTTCAAGGTTCAAACTCTGAACCTCACGTCAGGCATATTATAAAATGAAAATATTTTTTTCACAGTAATCACTTACCAGTACATAAAGCTTAAAGCTTCAATGTCTCTGTAGTTATGTTTCAGAAAGTTTATATTCATCTAATTTAATAAGCTCAAACACACTTAAAGACAACATAATCCAGATGAAACATGTGCTTCAGCTTATTCTGAGAACATCATGAAGTGTTTTTTTTTTTCATATGATTGGTTATTATGTGTATGCTGGGCTGAAATAAAATATCTAAAAAAATTTATTAAAATAAGTTTTAATCTGAGTACGATATTAGGTTAGAAATAGACTTTAAATTTAATTGAATTTCACAAAATAATTTATAAAATGAGGTTTATATATTATAAAATTAATTTATTTCTAATTGAAATTTTCAATAAAAAGAGTTAATCTAAGAATTGTGCCACATCAAGAAAAACATCTAGGTTAATTTTCTTTTTCTTTTTATTAAAAATAAAAAAGTTATTGAAACAGGAAAACATCCTCATGCGAAGACTAATTAGCGAAAAATTAACTAAATTTTTCATGTATTTTCATAATCACTAGTCCAGTTATAGTTACACAACTAATTAATTAAGTCGATTTGTGCTGGTAATAATATTTAATTAGTCATAACTTTATCGCCATCAGATAAATGTTACCGAAACTAAAAGTTACCATTGCCCAATTGTTTGGCAAACAGATCCAGCTATATACAACAAATAAAGAAAGAAGAGAGCATGGTTGGAAGATGCTTTTCTCAGTACTTTTTACTTTTAAAACTCCTGGTTTTCAGTGTCTCTTCTATTAATTTACAATCATCGTCACCTTTCTAATTGGTGAGAACGCTTTTTCAGCTTTCTTTAGATTTTCTTTCATGTTTTTTCAGTTTAATTATCTCATACAATTACTATGACTTTAAGATATTAAAATGGTTTTATTTTTCAGGCAAATGTTATATTATACAAAGATTTTTTGTGAAAAATCTGAAAAATATACAGAATACCACTAAAATTTGCATATTCCAATTCGAGAGTATGTATTTCAACTTTAATTTACAATTGTACTAATTTAATCAGTATATTATATAGATTTAAGTAAAGTGTTGTGATGTTAGAAAAAATGGAATGACATGTTTCTCCATCATAATCAAAATGATAATTGATTTTTTATATTATCATAATAAGATTAATCATAATGGATATTTTTTAATAATTATGTAATGTTTAGATGTGCTATAATTGACATATTTATTCCAATTTAAGTTAACAAATATTAATTATATCAAAACAATAGGCTAACTTAAACATTTGAAGGTATATAATAAGTCTACTAAGTGACAGAGTTTAATAATGTCAAAAAAGGCTTAAACCAAAATAAATAAATAAATAAATAAATAAATATATATATATATATATATATATATATTAAATTTTAATATATTTTGAATATTTGACCTACTTCAAAAGTTGTACACATTTATTTAACATCCAAAAGATCCATCTATGTGTATCTTCGTGAAGATGTGCATTTACATGTGTTATCCTTTTTTAAATATAAATAAAGCTACAATGTTTTGTTATCCATCATTTCCTTGGAAGAAATGTATTTGGGGATGAAAACTTTTGTAATTTTTTCAAATTCAACAACTTGTTGATGAATATGCACAGTTATCAGAAAAATAATTACAAATTTATTAGCGGTACAAATTTAAGAATAACATCGTTTGGTTCAATTAGTTTACATCAAATTCATACTTTGAAAACTTTAATGACTTATATTTAAATTAAAATTTATGCATTACAACTATGAATTTGTCAAAAACTATTTTTCTTTTCTTTTTTTTTCCTTAAACCACTCTAAATTTCCAAATAAGTTTAACACGGTGACTTACAAATCCATCCCAAATCCATTAAATCTCAATTTCAATTAAACCTTTATTTTAATTTTAAAAATAAGTTTAAGTTGTCATTTCTCTTTCTTGATGATTTTTTTTTTGTCTAAACAAAACAAATATGTATTGAGATAATAATTTGTCTGAATATACCCATAAAAAGTGATGTTCACTTAAAAAATATTGAAATCAAACGTAAACACAATCTTCTCATCTTGTGAGAATACAAAACATTCATAGGAACTTAGAAAATGCTAAGAGGAGAGTTTATAAAACACCAAAAACTTATTCTAAAAAAATTTGATCGTTAAGAAATTATCATTATTGTATCACCACCTCACTAGTATTATTTAATCATAAAAGTAATGAGAATCAATCTGAGAAAAGTAATAGAGAAGACAACAAAATATAATATTTTATTTTAAAAAATTTTGAATTTTGTAAATGAATCACTTGATAGTTAAAATTTTAATTTATGTACTCAATATAAATTAATTTTAACGTTTATATATTTTAAAATAATCTGTACTAAAAAAAATAGAAACTCAAAAACATTTCTACACACTAAAATAATAATTTTATATGATAACCTCGCTGGGTTCACATATGTTAACATAACTTTTATCTAATAAATAAAAGTCAAACTGTCATTTATTATTATAAATATACATTTTATACAAGTTAAATTTTTTGATTATACAACTTAATATACTTTTTTTCAAAAGGAAATACTAATTCATCTAGAATGCGCACTAAACTTAAAATGGTTAATTACAAACTCATTATATAAATAGTATATAATAAACTAACATTTAAGTATGAGATAAATTCATTGAGAAGTAAAATGGGTTGAATAATAATATAGAGTGTATTATATGGGTTAGTCAACTTAGTTATCAGTGACCGGTCGACTATGTTAGTGAAATTTAGTTGTGAAAACTACTTTAAAGAAGGTTTCAGGAGATGTTATCAAATACTCGACAACATCTTACTCAATTTTTTAGTTGCTGTCAACTTGACTGAAAGCTACAATTTAGGCCGCATGATTACACTGAATGGACCTTCTCAATTGTTGTTAATTGAACTGTCAACAAAATTTGATCGTGGTCTTTTATTAGAATTCGAGTGGGTGTTTCATGAAAACCAACTAATTACCTAATTAATGTAAACATATAAGTAATCACAATTAAGAATGATTGAATTGTGATTAGGTTGACCCTAATCATCAATCCATGGGAAAAACCATGGTCAAATATATAGTTGTTACTTTTATCTCGTATTTATTATAATATTTATAATTTTAACCGTTCAATTTTGGATCGACTTTAATATTAGATAATCTTTAACATGTATATCCAAATCGATTGACAAACAAGAACATCGAACAAAAAGCAAAATGTGAAATTCAAGAATTTTGAAATTTTAAGTGAACGTTCAACTCCCTACACTCGAAACAATAAATAAAAAATTATTTTTTTAGGTTGAGTTTGATTTTTATTTTATACATTTTTTTTTCACGTGAATAAAACAAAATGTACAATAATAAGTTACAATATTACAACGACAACATGCATCTGTGTTGTGTGTGAACTGAGAGAGCATGATGCTTGTCATGTCAATTACAAGATATACAGAAGAAAAGGATTTGTTTTTATATAAGGAATAATATTTAGGATAACCATTTTTATTCGCAGCTTTAGGAATGGAATTTCGAAAAGATCGAACGCAGTTGTCAACTCGCTATAACTATTTATAGATATTAATCTCCTAACCTCCATTATTCTAATATTGTTCTTCAAGCAACCACTGTTCATTTACAAATTTGTTACTTTATATATAGTGAATAATTCACACAAGGCCACTATTTTCTCCATTCTCATACTTTTGTTTCATTTCGACAATAAACTTTTATCTTGAATTGTGAAGAAACACAAATTAGTCATCTTAAATCATATTGACTTTATATATATTCATTGGTTTTGACTATGACCTTAAGGAAATATTATATTAATATAGCTACACTTTGATTGTTCAGCCAAATAATTGTATTCTATGAAATATATATATATATATATATATATATATATATATATATATCCAAAATAAGATGACATAAAAAAAATATTATACTTATTCTAAACTATCACTTGTAGAATCAATTGTTTCTATATTAAAACACAATCTGATCATAATTTTAATTAAAAACTAAAGGGTAAATTAACTACTTAATTAATTATATAAACTGTATGTAACAAATACAGTTATAAAATAATAATAATAAAAAAATAATAAAAAAAGATGTACACTGAAATAATTACAAAATTGTCAAAAAAAAATCTTTATTAATAGTTATAGATTATTTTTAATAATTTTATAATTTTACTAGTAATTAATTGTGAAATAAGAAAATAATATCATTTAATATAAAATATTTTTGAATTTGATATTTCTTTATTTTTTTTATTTTTCTAAAATTTAAAATTTGTTTCAAATTTTTTTTGTTAAATGATTTTTTTTTCATATTTATAATAAATATTTAATATTTAATCATTCTAAAATATGAAAAAACTTTTTAGATGAATAATATTTAATTAAGAATGTAGACTTGTTTAAAAATATTACATACTAACATGTAATATAAATCCTAACAAACAAATGTTATTTGAGATAATTACTACTAGTTAAAATTAAGGGTTAAATATGTTTTTGTCCATCAAATTTTAGTAAATTTTAGAATTAGTTACTCTTCGAAATTTTATATTAATTTAGTTATTCATTTTTTGAAATACGTAAATTTAGTCATTTTTACCAAATTTTGTTAAATTTATTTGACATACGCATTTTATCATAATATTTGAGTTAACATTAAAACGAAAATGTGTCAAAGAGTGTAAATAATTCAAATATTATCATGAAATACGCTTAAAACGTCAGATAAACTTAACAAAATTTGGTTAAAATAATTAAATTCACGCATTTTTAGAATCAATGACTAAATTGATCAAAATTTTTGAAGATAGACTAATTTCAAATTTCCTTAAAATTTGACGAGAAAAACATATTTAACCCTAAAATTAATATATAAATAGAACATTTAACCAAATTCCCTTGTACTAAAACTAATTTTAACCTGAAAAAAGAAGTTTGATGCAAGGCAAAGTGAGAATCGATCGGTGATGAGCAATGTGGCATTATTCCTCTCCCATATATCTTCAACAGCTATGAGCTAGCTCAGGAAAAGACCCTACAAATAAACAGTTGACCATTTGGGAACAAAAGAACAATGAAACTCTGTTTCGATTCAACTCACTCACTGTGTCTGTCTCTGTCACAACTCTTACCCGCCAAAATGCTCCCAACAAAAGGTCATAAAGAGAAAAACTTTGATCTTCAACTCAACGGTGCATGAGTGCAAGAGCAAGTGCAAACACTTTCTCTTTCTCTCTCTCCAGATATATTCCAGTTTGATTCTCAACAAACAATCCACCGTTACTTAATAATATTCTCCCATTCTTCAAGAACATATCTTTCTGCAATTGTCTACTTTCTCTTCATTGCTTTCCAAGCCAAGAATCTCTCTCTCTGCCACTTCCTCATAGATTCCTCTCCCTCTTTTTCAGCCACTATTAACGATCTCTAATCAACCTTCTTTTCCAACTCTTCTCCCCTTTCTCCTATCTTTCTCCTTTTCATCTTTTCTTTTGCCTCTTCTTCTTCTTCTTCCTCTTCTTCTCATCCAACCACAAAAATCTATACATACCCATGCCTCCTTCCTCAGATATCAACCATCTTTCTCACCCTTGTATATACGGTACTTTCTTTTCTTTCTTTCTTCTTCTTCTTCTTCTCCTGAAAAAACAAAAACAAAAAGCTACAGCTTCTTCTGCATAACACTTGCCATCATGACGTGGAGAACAAAACAGATTTTTGCAAACTTCTGAATAGCCACGCGAAACTCTTTTTTGAACTTTGAAGTTTATTTTTTGGTTGATGTTCATTTTACTAAATGGGTATGGATGGTTGTTCTTGTTCTAAAAAAAGAATTCATTTTTTTACTTTGCGTATGAGTCCAGGAGTTATGTAAAGTGTGTAATAAGATATAATCGAGTCGATGGAACCAATTCGATTTGTACTATAATTGAGTGGTTCTGAATTCTAACCGAAACTTCTTTTTTGTCGTTGTTGCAATCTTGATGGGAAGCAGGAGACTTTGTTTCTTCGTACTCAGAGAGAAAGTCTGGTTTTATGAAATGGTTTGGCAAGATTTTCAAACTTGGGTCCAATAGAGGAAGGGCTGGTGGTCGTCATCTACAGCAACCTGAAGAGGAAAACATGGCTTGGCCAGCTCCATCTAGATCATGGGTAAACAAAAAACATTCATGTTCTGTTTTTTCTTCTCTTTGTTATTCTGTTTTTTTTTCAAGAATATCTATATCAATTGTTTTTACTTGTTTGTTCCTGTCGCTCATACAAGCATGATTATTGCTTTGCTCAAAATAAAATAAAATAAGCTACTTCTAGGCCGAATCAAGATGAATTAATTGTCACCATTCATGTTTTTTTGACAGAGGACTACTTCCAAGGATTAGTTTTTGACTTTCCAATTGAGAATGGTTTCACCCAAAATATTCATAACTCAATTGTTTCATCTTAGTCCTGATTTGTAAACTGACATCCATTCCTTTTTGGTACAAAACAACAATGATGTCAGGAATCAAAGTGATGATTTTGCAAAGTCAAGACCTGCAACTTTTTACCTTTACAATTTTAGGAACTAAATGGGGTTTCACTCATCATAAGTACTAGAAAGATGACGTCTTTTGTCTTGTTTTTCTTGATTAGACATCTTCCTGTTCTTAAGAAGTTGAATCGACTCTCGTTACTTGGGGTTACAGCTTAAAGCACATCGTGACTTTTGCACTTTTTTCTTTCAATGCTTTTCGTTAACCATTGTTGACTTTTATCTTATTTGTGCATTACACAACATGAGTTGATCTGCATCTTCTTATGATAAGTAATGCAGCATTGCTTTTAACATTAACCTTGAATTGCTTTCAATTTAAATTATTTTGTTTTTAAATATTTTATTTAAATAAAACAATATCAATTTATTAAATTTTAATTTCCTTTTATCATTAAAAAATATTTAATAATTTAGAATATGGTGTAACCATTTTTTTAATCAATGTCAGTTGAGATTATTTTTCAACACAACATTATTTTAGCCAAAATTAGCCAAAGTTACTTTCATTAACATTAATATAAGAAAACTCTGGTTCACAAATAACTCTGATTTTCATTTTCATAAAAAGAAAACCATGATTCACTTTGTCTAAAAACAATTTAAAGTTTACAACATCTTCCCTGAAGTCAAGTTTAGAAGTTGATGACTTGACCATGTTTCAATCGAGAAAAGTGAAACAAAAAGAATGTGTAAAAGATACTTCAATGTAAAAATTATTTCAAAATTTTACTATTTTCTAAATAATATTTAAAACATTATAACATTAAATAACTAAATTAAACAACAATAAATATTTTAAAGTTCTTTTATAAAAGTAATTATCTTCTCAAGGCCTTGTTTGGAATGTTTAAGACGAGGGTTCATGAGTCATGCATGACTCGAGATGCTATGAGTTATTTTGGTTCTTCTATTAAACATGTGTTGAATAGCGTGATTACGGAAGTAGTGTTGAATAATATTCTTGATGTTGTTATTAGGATGACCGCGCTAGATCTCGGAAAGAGAAAGAAGATTTGGACCATGCAATTGCACTTTCTTTAGGCGAAAATTTTAAGAGACCAACCGGTAGGTGCTAAAATTTGAAAAATGCACTTTTTCTCTGGCTATCGAGATCTAATTATTTTTTTTTTTGTTGATGATAAGGGTATAGGTGGCGAACAGGAGCAAGAATCGATGAAGATTATGCAAAGGCTCTTCAGGATCGCATGTTCTCTTCTGCTCATCCACCATATGCCCCTGTACCCGCTTATCCCCATGGATATGGGTAATTTTTCTCTCTCTCGTAACTCATACTTGTTGGCCACACGTCAAGGGTTCCCAAAAATAGCTCGACTGTTGAAAATTTTTTGTTGGACTCCCCTAGTCAAAATTACTTAATATTTCTCTTGCTGTGTGTGTTGTTAGCATAAATTTGAACAAATTTATTGATTTTGATTTCATTATTGTGATTCTAGCACATTACGAATTTATTGATAACTGGTATTGTGCAGTATCGCATCGCATAGCAGAATATGTGGAGGGTGCAACCAAGAGATTTATGGCGATTGTTTAGGAGTCGGTCACAGCTATTTTCATCCAGACTGCTTTCGGTGTCACTCTTGTCGTTACCCCATTACTGAGCGTGAGGTAGTTTGATTCTCTTCGGATTAAGAAGAATCTGATATCATCTATACATATATTACAGTACTTATCTTCAATATTTTCCCACAACAAATTCATGTTGTTTACTCTTTACAATTTTTGCCTATGAAAGTATTATTTTTAACTCTTTTCTTTTATTTGTATCTTACTTCCTTTTTTTCTGTTGATCCAAGTTTTCTTTGTCAGGGAAGTATCCGTATCACAAGTCCTGTTTCAAGGAATTGACCCACCCTAGATGCGAAGTTTGCTATCAATTTGTAAGATTAGCCTGCTAGTGTCTTTGCTTATTTATTCCCATTGTTCTGCTTTTGTTACTCCTAGTTTTCTTCGATAGGCTCATTAAATTTCAGCCAATTTCATATACATTGTAAGGACAGTTACACTAGTTAGTTTATAATGAAGGGACCAATTAAATACTACAATTAGTCTCTTTTCTTGATGATGAAAATAGTACAATTAGTCTACTTGTGACATTTGAAATAATTTTAAGGTACAGCATCATTAATTTTTCTATATCTTATTCATTATGAATATGGAGAAGATTGTGGAAATTACGTTATGGAATAATGTTGTGGAAATTCTGTTTTACTTTTTTTTTTCTTACATTAATTAATCATATGATATGTCATAAATTCTTTCTATTAATAAATTTGATTATTTATCAGAGGACTAACCGTGTAAAAAGATCATATCCTCTGTGTCTGTTACTATTGATTTGTTATCTTCAGGGTTATCGAAAAACAATATTAATGATTGTGGTATTTTATTTCACTTTCAGATACCAATAAATGCTGCTGGTTTGATTGAGTATAGGTGCCACCCCTATTGGAACCAAAAGTATTGCCCATCTCATGAGTATGATAATACAGCTCGGTGCTGTAGTTGTGAAAGACTAGAGGTACTAACATATATAGTTATAACTTTTTTCAAAAACATGGAAATAATATTGTTTTTTTCATAAGCTTCTCCTTTTCTGATCTTTTAATTCTTTTTGAATTATCTTTTTCGTGAAGTCTCGGAATGAAAGATACTGCAGATTAGAAGATGGAAGGATTTTGTGCTTTGAGTGCATGGAATCTGCTATAAGCGACACTGGTGAATGTCAGCCTCTTTATCATGCAATCAGAGACTATTACGAAGGAATGAACATGAAAATAGATCAACAAATCCCAATGCTTCTTGTTGAGAGACAAGCACTTAATGATGCCATTGTTGGAGAGAAGAATGTAATGCATCGTCCACTATTTCATCTTTCAGCTTTAGAATTTATTCAATTCCTCTAAACTCTTTATTGGCTTTTACCAGGGTTTCCATCACCTGCCAGAAACTAGGGGCTTGTGCCTTTCAGAAGAGCAAACTGTCACAAGCGTATATTATTTACTTTTTTTTTTCTTGTTTAACGAAGCCTTCATGAACCAACTTAAAAATTATCTGTCTGGTATTTCAATTCCTTTATGATATGTTGTGTTGTTTCAGGTGCAAAGACGGCCAAGAATCGGAGGTCATAGATTGATAGGGATGAGATCTCAACCTCAAAAGCTGCTTAGAAAATGTGAAGTTACAGCTATTCTTGTTCTCTATGGCCTTCCAAGGTAAGTAGCATTTAAATACTATCAAGTCCTTATAAATATAATTTAGTACCAAGCCCCTCAAGGGCCAAAAATAGACCATGTGAATGTGATTGGATGAGCCAAAAGAGGCCCAAAAGGACAAAAATATTTTATGAAATATTTTACTGGTTGCAGGTTACTCACAGGTGCTATACTTGCCCATGAGTTGATGCATGCTTGGTTACGCCTTAAAGGTGATAATGCTGTTCTTATCTTTGTATTGAACTGCACAGTATTTTGCCTGATTTCTTATCTCCCTTCATTTTGCCTTGAACTAATTAAGCAGGTTACCATAACCTTAGTCCTGAAGTAGAGGAAGGTATTTGTCAGGTCCTCTCCTACATGTGGCTTGAGGCAGAGGTGATGTCATGTGCTAGAACCATGCCATCAACATCATCAGCTTCTTCCTCCTCCTCCTTCTCCTCCCACTCATCAAAGAAAGGTGCAAAATCTCACGTTGAACATAAATTGGGTGAGTTTTTCATGAACCAGATTGCCAATGATTCTTCCCCAGCTTATGGTGGTGGCTTTAGAGCGGCCAATGAGGCTGTGAATAAATATGGTTTACGTTGCACTCTGGAGCATATTCGTTTGACTGGTAATTTCCCAGTGTGATAAGAACCCGTTCTCGTAGGAGTTTGGAACTAGAGTTTGATGTTGTAATATTGGTTCACATATGAGAGACAAGGTTGGACATCATTCTTCCTGTTATTTCATACCCCAGGGGGAATGTCGTGTCTCTGTGTAAGGATATATCCATGTCCAAGCCCAATAATATTATGCATGCCTTGTTTTAATTTATTTCGTATTATTTGGGAGGATTTTTACTGGCATTAATCATATTAACAATTACAGATGTCTTTTACAGAAATATACAGTCTCTAAAATATAATTATATTACTACAAAAAACTCTCAACAAGTTAAATCTTAACTTAGAATATGTTTAATCTCAACAATTTTTTTTCATAATTTATTTTTAAAATTATACTTTTTTTAAATGGTTACGTACCATAAAACATTTTTTTTTAACTTAATACATACGATTGTGCCTAACATACCATAATATTTATTGTACTTAAAATATTATAAAACATATAATCATATATATATATATATATATATATATATATAATATATATACACACAACAATATGCTGCAACGCAAATTGAACAATAAACCAAAGTTCAGATAAATATAATTAAGGGAATACCATATTACATAATCCTATTGGATTAAGCAGAAAATAGAGCATCTGGGTGGCTCTTATCACGCCATTATCTCCACCCCATCACTGTTACCATCAATTTCCACAGTTTTCCTATGCACAGTCTTATAAATATACCTTTTTGCCAAAATTATAAAGAGACACAAATTTAGAGCATTTATGATGGCCAGCAGCCAATAAAACATATCAAGACGGCTTGAATTTATATCCTTCGCAATCCAACTTTTGCCATTCTTGCCCGTTACCTTGTCCACAATTGTTATCAGAAAGCTGCTTAAGAAGTATCCTACTCCTAGTACACTCAGATATAAAGCTATTCCCAAGCTTCTCATTGAGTCAGGAACTTGGTCATAGAAATACTCTTGCAGACCAACTAATGAAAGTGTTTCTCCTCCAATTCCAATGATCAAGTATTGGGGTACCAACCACAACTCACTCATAGTCTCACGCTTTGTTCCTCCTTCTGTCACAACTTCATGTCCAACCATTCTTAGTCTCTTTGTTTCTACCAAGGCAGCAACAACCATGAGTATGACTAACAATGTTAAGCCTATTCCAATCCTCCTAAGGATGCTGATGCCTCTTTCGTTACCTGTGAGTTTCCTTAGAAGTGGAACAATAATCTTATCATATGTTGGGACAGATATTATAGTGCCAATAGCGTTAACAGACACCATGGAAGCTGGTGGGATTTTGAAATTGTGACCTATATTTAAGTTCATAGCAGCTGCTTGTTTGACAAACAGTGTCTGGCTCTGAGCTATGCATACACCAATTATTAATGAAGTTAGCCATATGGGAACAACATTCAGAATAAGCTTTGTCTCCTCCACTCTTGTCACTGTTGCTAATCTCCATGGATTGTCTTTCTCCTCTGTATACTTCTCTTCAACTATGGCAGCTTTGTCAAGAAACCTATTCATTCATTTAATTCATTAGTATTAGTATTAATCAGCATTAGTAGGTGCAATAAACTCTATAACCTATTTACAAAGTCTGAAATAAAAACTTTTAACCAAAAGGGTCATGCTCTATATATCTAATAAGGTGCATGTTTGATCCATACCTAAGTCTGCTGGTATGGCTTAAAAGTCTTCCTTGGGAGTTCTCTGACTTTGGGATTTCATGCAATAAAGCAGGATTTTGAGGACAAAACAAATTCCTTTTCCTTATGGCTGCAATTAGGACCCGAAGAATTTGCATTAAAGGGTTTCCTTCTGTTCTTCTGTACCTATAAAAAGGCATCCCCATATAGAAAACAATGACAGTGAAAGCCATAGAAATAGTGAGAATGAGATAAGCAACTCCCCAGCTAACAAAGTCCTGAACATAGACAACCACTGTTCCCCCAAACAGCATTGCAAAGCACAGTGTAAAACACCACCAGTTGAACAAAGACATCTTCTTCTTTCGTTCTTCAAGGTGATCGTCATCAAATTGATCAGCACCAAAGCTTTGTAAGCACGGTTTGAATCCTCCAGTACCCAAGGCGACGCAGTAAAGGGCAAGGAAGAAAACCACTTCATGAGCTTTCCTTGTTCGATCACATATCTCATTGTTGCATGGTTTTAGACTTGGAATGAACTGAGACAAAGTCAGAAGGCTTAATCCCTGGCTTGACAGACACAACAACAAATGAGTTACGTCAAAAAGAACTCGTTCGTTGCATGTAACAAATAAAAATGTACCTTGAGGTATACGAGGGAAGAAAAGATAATCATATGAAATCGACCTGTGTAGGTATCAGCAACAAACCCCCCAATTAGAGGCATCAAAGTTGTTGCTCCTACCCAGTAGTTTACGTTCTTGGTCGCTGTTTTTAGGTCTTCATGCATCACTTTGGTCAAGTACATGATAAGATTGCTGGATATCCCAAAGTGGCATATTCTTTCACTAAATTCAATTGCTGTCTCAAATAAGCATGTTTATCACATATTTGAGCTAATTAAGGTCGTAATAAAAATATTTATCACAATTTTTTGTATTGTTAAGTTTCAGCTTTTATGTTAATGCAAAAGGAGAGCTCAATATAAAAGAAAAACTGAATTGAAAAGACTAATTTATTGGGTGAAAAAGCTTAAATCTTTAACTCTAAATTTCACTGAAGGTGAAAATTCTAACAACCTTGAAAAAATGATGAAAAATATACAGACGTAATAGTGAAGTAACTCTCTTACTGAGTACAAAAAGAGCAGCTTTCCATGAACCGGTGGAAGCACGCAGAGGAATTCTGTTCTTATAATCCACAGATGCATCATGCACCCATTTCTCTTCTTCACTTTTATCTCTCTTTCTCTTCTCAATCTCCTGCTCCATTAACTTTGTTTTCAAATCAATCAAAACTCATTAAGAGGCAAATTTATTTCTGTCAGTTGTCTTTTTGTTTCTAAACAATCGTATATCGAAACATAACGTTTTCTTTAAAGTCATTTTAAATAACAAAATTATAAAATTAATTTTTTTTTGAACACTAGTCCACACACACACAAAATATATATATATATATATATATATATATATATATATATATGTTGGAGTAACCTTTGATTTCAATCAACGGCCTTATTTATACGTACACTCCCAGATTATATATTCCATGGCTTTGTAAATTATAAGGGGCCAAAATGAGTAAGAAGTAGCTTTGGAGTAGTGCAGTTATTCTTACAAGTTCAGTTCCATATACATAGCCACTTTTGCACCGTTGAATTAAAATATCGTAGTTTGATTTACAAGAATTTACCATTTTCTTCTTCCAAAGTGAAATAAAATCATTTTAATATATGTACAGCACATTTGTTAATCTTCACAGTGATGGGTTATGTTTCATATGAACCTAACAAGTGGTATCAGGACCGATGGTTAAAATCGGTTCAGACGAGTGCAGTATGGTCCTTGTATCGAAAGTCAAGTCTTCTTGTCAAGGGTTCCAGGTAAGCGTGTCCTATTAAGAAAAACGGCAGTACAGACAAGGCAGAAAAGAAGTACTTGTGGTTGAGAATGCTTTTGTTGGAGGGGGAGTGTATCAATGTGGTTGAAGGGACTCACCCTTGAGAAAGAGATGGTTAGGAATCCAAGTGTGAGTTTAAGTCTCACATTGGATAGATAGAAATGAGAAAGTAGAACACTATATGAGGATAAAGACCCATAAACCCATTGCCTTAAGGGTTTGGGTTGAGAGTGATATCAATGTTTTATGTGGTTGGGTTCAGGTCTCATTAGTGCTGTGTCTCCCAGTAACACCCCTCTTTAAACCTAACAGGATTTGACATCACTTTTATCCCAAAACCTTAATATAATAGTGGTATGAGCACTTTTAGTATAGAATCTGATATATTGAAACACAACCCTCAAGTAAGAAATTAGATATCTTACATGTAGAGTTATCAACAAATTTTTCACAAACAATTTCTTTGTAGTCAAAATTTATTTTAAACTACAAAATCACCATGTTGTATTAGTACTCTTTGTCTTCAATTCACTCAGCCTCGTCTTCTTAGAACATGGAGTAAAATTTTTGAAGTGCTTGTGTCCCCAATCCGCCCTAATCCATTCAGGGTCAGCTTCCTGCGCTAAGCGGATTCCTTCGCTGAGCGAATCCCTGCTATGCTGATGCCTTTGCTTAATAGATTTTTTCTGTTTTGAACTTCTGCTGCATACATGCAAAACAAGAAACCCATCAATTCCAAGTTACTTCTCTTAATACGAGTATTTGCGGTATTGAACAATTGTCTCTTTTACAAGAACTAATTTTGTTCATCTATATCGTTACATATAACTAGTTGCTTGCTTGGTTTATCGGACCACCACTCGTCTGGATCTTTGTTATGTTGTTCACACTCTACCACAATTTTATGTAAAGTTCCAAAGAAGAACTGAAATGTTGTCGCATGAGTTCTATTTTTGAGAGAGTTGGTTACATATTCGATTGAAATCCTTAAAATTTGTAATATATATGTTTATTAAACTTGTATTTACTTGTAAGTTCATTATGCTGTATACATTATATGTCCATCATGCATGCACATAGGTCTCTAGGAGAATGGGCTGTGATAATGCAAGAGGAGTATGAGACTACCATCATTACTTGTGCAAAACCAAACTATATATCTGAGCTCAAGATTGTTGATACGGCACAGGAACAGGGGCATCAAACATAACGCCAAAACCGGCAGATATAATCTGAATTTCAGTAAATATAAGGGAAACAACATATTACATAGTATTTGATTATGAAGAAAATGTAAAAAAAAGGTACACCCGAGTCGCTAACATGCATCATGGCTGTGTTTCCACTCCATCAGTATTAGAACCATCAATTTCCGTAGCTTTCTTGTGTACAGTCTTATAAGTGTACCTCATTGCTAAAATTACAAAGAGAAACAAATTTAGGATATTTAATCCAACCACCAACCAATAAAGTTTATCTAGACGGCTTGAATTCACATCCTCTGCGATCCAACTTTTTCCAGTCTTGCCCGTGACATAGTCGACGATTATTAAAAGAAAGCTGCTCAAGAAGAATCCTACTCCAATCCCACTAAGATACAAAGCCATTCCTATGCTTCTCATTGAGTCAGGAACTTGGTCATAGAAATACTCTTGCAAGCCAGTTAGACAAAATGAATTTCCAATACCAAGCATAATGAATTGGGGTATCATCCACATCAAACTCATAGTCTCGGGCTTAGTTCCTTCTTCTGTTACCACTTCATTTCCAACCATTCTTAGTCTCTTTGTTTCTACCATGGCCGCAACAGCCATGAGTATGATTAACAGTGTTAAGCCTACGCCAATCCTCCTAAGGATGCTGATGCCTCTTTCATTACCAGTCACTTTTCTTAGAATTGGAACTATGATTCTATCATATATTGGGACAAATGCCATGGTGCCAAAGCCTGCAAGGGACAACATGGATGCTGGTGGGATTTCGAAGCTATTACTTATCTTTAAGTTCAGAGCGGCTGTTTGTTTGACAAAGAGTGTTGACCCATATGCTATACATACTCCAACTAATAATGAAGTTAGCCATATGGGAACAACATTCAGAATAAGCTTTGTCTCCTCCACTCTTGTCACTGTCGCTAATCTCCAAGGATTCTCTTTCTCATCTCTATACTTCTCTTCCACTATTGCAGCCTTGTCAAGAAACCTATTCATTCATTCATTCAATCAATTGATTAGTATTCATTCTATACTGAATTTTAGTTGACAGCTTCAAGTATATAACTTATTGTCAATCACAAAAAGCTTACCACCATGTTAATGACTTTATTGACACTATTTTGTTAACATTTTAGCCCAGGTTTTAATCTTTAGTTCTATAAAAAGGAAACTTTATTTCATAGAATTAAATTATAACATAATGGTTCATAATGATACATATCTAACAAGTTAATGTACCTGAGACTGCTTGTATGACTGAGAAGCCTTCCTTGGGAATTCTCTGAGTCTGGTACTTCAAACAATAAAGCAGGATTTGAAGGAGAAGAGAGATTCCTTTTCCTTATGGCAGCAATTAGGACTTGTAGAATTGGCAAGAAAGGGTTTTGTTTTGGCGTCATTTTGTACCTGTAGAAAGGCATCCCCATATAAAAAGCAATGATAGTTAGAGCCGTAAAAATTGTGAGGGCGAGACAAGCAACTCCCCAGCTGACAAAGTCCTCAACATAAACAATGACTGTTGTTCCCAGCAGCAATGCAAAGCTGAATGTAAAGGTCCACCAGTTGAAGAAAGACATCTTCTCCTTTCGTTCTTGAAGGTGGTCATCATCAAATTGATCAGCTCCAAAGCTTTGTGAACACGGTCTGAATCCCCCAGAACCCAAGGCCAAACTGTATAGAGCAAGGTAGAAAACCACTTCATGAACCTTACTTCTCTCATCAGATATCTCATTGTTCAATGGTTTTAGACTTGGGACGAACTGAGACATGGTGAGCATGATTAATCCCTGGCTTTACACAACAAGTAATGAGGTTTCTTTTCCATGGCAACAATGTCTTCTGCGCATGCAGAGCTATATATTATGTAATTTGTATGCTGGGTGAAATGTGTAAAATCATATGTGCAGTAGAGAAAGTGAGAAAAGGAAAGATGAATATATATATATATATATACCTTGAGGTATAAAAGGGAACAAAAGAGGGCCATACGAAATCTACCGGTGTAGGCATCACCAACATAGCCACCAATTAGAGGCAACAATGTTGTTGCTCCTTTCCAGTAGTTTACATTATTGGTTGCTGTTTTGAGATCTTGATGTATCACTCTAGTTAAGTACATTATGAGATTAGCGGATAAACCAAAATAGCTTATCCTTTCACTCATTGAAATGGCTGCTCCAAATTCAAATAAAATCCCCAAGTTATGCTCATATTAAACACATTTATCTCATAATTTTATTACTGCTGATAACTGCTTTTTAAATTTGACCATTTAAATTCTGTGTGTACTGATAATATAAATTTTTCATGAGTGAATTGATGCAATGAAATGGAATTTTTTTCTCTATTTGCAACCATGAAATGAAATCATCATGATCTGAGTTTGTGTAAATTATCCAGAACAAAAGTGAAGTTAAGTAAAGAGGTAGTATCTTACCAAGGACAAAAAGAGAAGCTTTCCGTACACCAGTGGCAGCACGGAGTGGAACTCTGCCCTTATAATCAACACAATCATCAAGCACCCATTTCTGTTTATCTTTTTCTTCACTCTTACGTCCATTTCGCTTCTCCATTTCCTGCACCATGTTTACAATTTGAAGGTGTTTGATAAAATGATTGATCTCTTCACCTTTTGATAGAATGGGTGGATGAAATCTACTGTTGGTGTGGCCTATTTAACGGCATTTGAAATGCAAATAGCAATGACAATTGCTACTTCACTAATTCAACTGCATTATTAACTGGTTGGAATACAGCCTGCAAGTGAAAGATAATAATGATTAGTTATGGTTAATTACTTAACTTCTCACTGAGCAATTTATGTGTTAATTAATGATTTCAATACTTCAGTTCACCCAAATCAATCTCATAATGCTGATTCTTTCATCCCCGCACTATATAAACAATACAAGCAACCATTATATAAGACAAAAAATAATAGTAAGCAAATAAATTAAGCAAATAACTCCTCATGACGCACAATAAGTTGTATACGTTAGAGACTTTTAAAAAAAGATTATATGCTTTGGAGTAACTTTTTATTTCAATCAACAGCTGTGCATACACTCCCTTGTTATTGTAAATGGCCAGGATGACTAAATCATGTAACCAATTTGGAGTTGCTTCACATTATATATTTGTATATAGAGAGAGTGTTTTTTACTATGTTGAATTAAAATATTATGGATTGATTTACTATGTATTCCTATGTTGTTCTTCTACCAAATTGAAATCATATTCTCTTTTCATAAATTTTAAAGAACATATATTATAGGACCTATCTTGAAACACATAACCCTTCAGTCCAAATCAGAGGCCATACATATATAAATATGTGATGCTAAGAAAAACTTCACTAAACAAGAACCTGAAAAAATATATGGTCATGATTAAAAAAATGGCTCATACAAAACTCCTATTTCTCCATCCCTTTAATGATCGGATTCAGCTGTTTTAAAGTGATAAGAGTGTACTTCAAAACAAAATCCAATGATAATCATTATTAAAATTACTATTAGTTTTTTATCTTTTTAAAATATGTACGAGATTTATGGCAATTTTTACCGACTCTAGCCACTACACTCCAAGCTCCTTTTGGTGGATGTAAATTTCACTATAAGATTTTCATTCCACAAAGTAAAATTTCATTTTTATATTTATTGAGTATGAAATTTTTTTCTTATCTTTATCTACCTTGGAAAACAACTATACCTCTATCACTTTTTTAATCTTTTAAATATTAATTAAATAATTTTTCCAAGATATATTAAAGAAAATACGATGTTATGTGTTATAAGTATTTATTATAAAAATGATACGCATTTTTTTCTTTAATGTTAAATATAAAAAAATAATAATTATATAAATATAAATATAAAAGTATAAACTAACAATGGAATAAAAGTTAAAAAAACTAAAAAAAAAACAAAAATGATCAAATATGTATAGGCTATAATTTAAGCGAGTCAAAGTCCTGCATCAGTTAAATGCTATATAAGAGAAAATACTCAAACTCAGTATCTTAAAATTATGGACTAAAAATGGTATCAAATATGTTATGTGTTTTAAACCAGAGTCACTTATATATAATATCTTTCTAGTGACATCCCTATATCAAAAATAAAACACTCATAAGTAATATTAGAGCTTATGGTTTGTCATGGAGACCACTTAGACCACTATGACAACAACAACATCATAATCACAACAAACTGGTATAAGTAGGGGTGACAATTAGGGTCTGCCCCGCAGGCCCGTGAAAAAAACGTGAGGCGGGCCATGACAGTGAGCCCGTAAGCTCGCATAGGCCCACGATCCACAAGCCCTCATAAAATTAAAAAAAAACCTTGCACTTGTGTATATTAATTATTTCTTTTATGGACTCTTGTATTAATGTTTCAAATTCTTGTATAACTGGAAAAGACAAGTATTATGTAATTTTTAATGTGCTAAAATTTAAAGAATATATTGTGTATGTCATAGTATGAATATGATGAAAATGTTGAATTATCAATTTATCATCTAATTTCCCAAAGTCTTTACTTAATTTTGTAAACTTCTTAAAATTTCTCAATTTTTAAACATTGAAAATTTTATCATAAAAATAATAAAAAAAAAACGGGCCGGTTCGCGAACCCGCATACCAAGTGGTATGCAGGACGAACAAGTGTTTTCGATCCACATAAAATATGCGGACAGAACGGGTCAGCTCGTGTTGTGCGGGCCAGACCGGTCCACATTGCCACCCTTAGTTATAAGTTGATTGCTTTGACATACACTTAATAGAAAAGATATCATACGAAAAGAATTTACTTTTAAGAGAACATTGTTAGAAATAATAAAAGTAAATCAAAGTCCTACAGTTACATATTGGATTTTGTGTTACAGTTACATATTGACAATGAAATAGGTTGATGAAATCTATGTGAGTGGCGTACAGTTTTGAAAAGTAAAAAAGCAAACCATTGCTGCTTGGTTCTACGTATTATTATTATTATTATAATAATAATAATAATTATTATTATTATTATTATTATTCATGGAATAGAATAATGATGGAATAGAACATATTTGTTTTGTGAGCTTTTAAATTGTCTATATACTCCACAAGCTATAATTCTTCTTCTACAAGTTTGTTGGAGTCAATGTATCTGAGGTGCATGCTGCTACGTACAATTCTTTATTTGACTTGAGAGTATATTCACTTTTGTGACAGATTCTTTAGGAAGGAAGGATAGGAAGAAGAGTATAAAGATTCTCCTTGAAGTTTTAGAAGAGCATAAGTTCCCTCGCGTGTCGGTTTATATATATTATAAACTTTAGGTCATATATATAAAAGTAATATCACATAATTGTTTGCAAAGTGCCAAAAAAAACACCACATTAATAATTTTGTATTTGAATTTTAGAAATGAAAAAATTAATTAAAAATAAAGGCATCTTTAAAAATGACCAGTTAGACTTTTCCATAGTCCTCGATAAATTCTTGTAAATTGTTGTTAATTCAGTTTTCATTAAGTAAAAATTATTGTTTAGAAACATGACATTTTATTTCAATGTCGATAAAAATTTACTCTTTTTGTAATTCATACATTTAACAAACTAATATATTTTCAGTCGATCATTGATAAGTAAAGTTATAAATTTTGTAGTTTTGAATTAAGGCTAACTAAAAACATATACTTTTATTTTTTTAAAATACAAGGAGCTAAAATGAATATTTATTTAAAACTAAAATAAAATTCATTTTTTTTTGTTTTTGAAAAATATATTTTAAGAAAATTTAAAATAATGAGACTTGATTATTTTAATATTAAATTATTAAATTATAAATATAGATTTTATAAACGAGTTTTATTATTTATAAATACATCATCTCTCTCAAATCCTCCCATTCTTTTCTAGGAGTATTGGAAACTGCTAGAACGATCTTTGTGGCGAGCTCTTCATTTTTGTTCGATCAATTTCTCCAATTAAGTAAGTTGGTCTTCTGTTCATTTTTCTCGTTCAATTATCCTTATACATACATGTGAGCGATTTTTGCTTGCATGTGGCTTCTATGTCTTCCTTGTGAATTTATGCTGATCAGTGGTTCCAATGATGTGTCTTGATCATGTCTCTCAGGAACAGTTCTTAGTTAGGAAAAAGGGAAATCAAGGCTCTCCAAACTTTTTTGTGCATTAGTTTATCCTTTTCTCTGTGTTTTGTCTCGTTTTGTATGCTTGTTTGAGATAATTACCTAATTGGTGTGAGTAGATGGAAAAGTTATAATTAGACTTGTTCAGGATGATGCACTTGTCTAGCTAATATGTAGAATTCTTATATACATACCTTCGTTTTTTATAAAACTTCAGTTTCTTTGAACTATTATGTATAAATTTGTATTTCAGTTTGGATGACTTACATATTAGTACTCTATGCTTATGATTATCAATTTGAAATTTTAGTAATTATGCTATTATATGGGATGTTAAAAGAAGTAACTACATTTAATTTTATAAAAGCAATATTCATTCAAATAATTTATTATACAGCAAATAATAAAACGCCCGTCTCTACAGAAGTGAAAAGCTGGGAAGAGATAAGTAGTAAGTAAGTATGTTTCATGCTCAATTACTCTTATGTCTAAAATTTTATCTCAAACAAATATAGTCTAAAAGTTTTTAGAATATTGTCAATGGATTAAAATGACATCTAATTTGATTTTTAAAGCAATTACTATTAAAGTGAATAATTTGTAATTAGAATTTAGATTAAAAATAATAATAATAACTTAAGATTGAAAGTATATGACAAGTTATTCCAGCTTATAATAAATCTCTTAACAACCATAAATGGTTGTTGTTCCTGAAATACAAAGCAGAAGCAAAGCTAAAAGTGAAGTCTTGAAAAGAAAAATTGTCATAATGAAAGTGGGCCTATGATGTTATCATCTCCACCGCGATGACGACTCTCATTATCAGTGTACCTGTTTCCCAAGAAGATAAAGGCACACAAATCCAAACCTCTGGAATTTGTATCCCTTCAAGAACATTAAGATGCATAAGAAGTCTAGCTCTAATCCTGACATAATAGACCAAAGTTAGTGTCAATTTTATATACATTTGGCTTATGTCTTATTTGTAATAAATCTCTCGGAAAATCACCTATTAATCACATGTACACATAGAATCCACTGTTTCTTTGATTATTGAGTCTGGTGACAGTTATGCTAGTTTTCTAGGAAGAAATTCCCGTTTAGTTGTTTTTGGGTCATCATAGATTTTGCATTCATCGCTTAGTTAACTCCAATAGCCCAATTCTTTACACAGTTAAGAAATTTGAGAATATATCATCTAATACCTTGGGTAATCTGATACAATAACTTAACAAATTCAAATCCCAGAAAATATGATCGGAAACAAATACATTAAAGATTTGGTTCAGCTGAAGATGGTAGCGAGAGTTGAACCTTAGCACTCTCATCAACCCACCATCTCCACCTCATCAATCTTATGACAGTCTTTGTCCATGCCTCTCCTCTCTATTGTCTTGTAAGTGTACCTTTTTGTGACCAACATGAACAAACACAAAACCAAAGCGTTTATGACACCCAACATCCAATAAAACTTATCTAGACGACTTGAATTTATGTCCTTCCCTATCCAACTTTCACCATTCTTCCCCGTCACATGATCCACCACGATTATTAGAAAACTGCTTAAGAAGAATCCAACTCCAAGCACACTCAGATACAAAGCCATTCCTAAGCTTCTCATGGAATCAGGAACTTCCTCATAGAAGTACTCTTGCAAACCAACTATGGAAAATGAATCTCCAAGCCCAAGGATTAAGTATTGGGGTATCAACCACAACACGCTCATAGTTTGGTGGCTAGCAGCCATTCTTAGTCTCTTTGCTTCGACTAAGGCAGCAACAACCATCAGCACCACACATAATGTCATGCCGATGCTGATCCTCTTAAGGATGTTGATGCCTCTTTCATTACCAGTCACTTTCCGAAGAATTCGAACAACAATCCTATCATATATTGGGACAGCAATTAAGATAGCAATTGCTGAAAAAGAGCCCATGGAAGCTGCTGGGATTTTGAACTTCTCAGTTATCTTTAGGTTCGTAGCAGCTGCTTGTTTCACAAACAATGTTGTGCCTTGAGCCACGCATATTCCAACTGTTAATGATGTTAGCCATATGGGAACTAAATTTAGAACAAGTTTTGTTTCTTCGACTCTTGTCACTGTCACTAATCTCCATGGACTCTCCTTCCGCCCGGCATGTTTATCTTCAATTATTGCAGCTTTGTCAAGAAACCTATTCATTGAATTGATTTGGGTTAATTTCCATGAATAAACTTAGTAGCCATGTACACTATCTACTCCTTAGTTTCTAACAACGAAAAACATTAATATGAATCTGACAAGGTCCGTGACTGATAAATACCTGAGCCTGCTGGTGTGTTTTAGAAGCCTTCCGTGGGACCTCTCTGACTCTGGGACCTCATACAATAAAGCAGGATTTGAAGGGCAAGATAAATTTCTCTTCCTCACTGCAGCAATTAAGACTTGCAAAATTGGTGTAAAAGGGTTTCCTTCTGTCCTTCTGTACCTGTAAAATGATTTTCCCACACAAAAAGCTATGATAGTGATAGCCATAATAATAGTAATGGCTAGGCAAGCTACTCCCCAGCTGACAAAGTCTTGAACATAAACAACCACTGTTGCACCAAGCAGCAACGCAAAGCACAGTGCAAAGTTCCACCAGTTGAAGAAAGACATCTTTTTCTTCCTTTCTTCCAAGTGATCATCATCAAATTGATCAGCTCCAAAGCTTTCTAAGCATGGTTTGTATCCTCCTGTGCCCAAGGAGATACAGTAAAGGGAAAGGAAGAAAACCACTTCGTGAATCTTCCTTGGTTGTTGGCATATCTTAGTGTTGCAAGCCTTTATACTTGGGATGAATTGAGACATCGTCAACAGGCTTAATCCCTGCTTCACACATCAAGAAATGAGCTTCATTTTTCATCACAACTCACTATCAAATTGATATAGGCTGTGTAAAAGTGTAAGTTACGAAATATAATAAAATATGCAATGTGATGGTTAGAAGAATTCAACTCCATCTTAATCTCATAAATTTTATGAGATGAAGATTCTAATTCATTTAGTTGTAATAGCTCTTGTTAAAAAAACTATTTGTTTAGTTCCGATGACATATTCCAAACTATGTTTTAAATTTCACTGAATCTCATAAAAATCGATTATATAATAAGTTTTCCACTTATCTATATAATATAATTTGAATTTACCATGAGGTATACAAAAGCGGAGAACAGAACCATAACAAATCGACCGGTGTAAGCATCAGCGATAAATCCCCCAACCAGAGGCATTAGGGTTGTGGTTCCTGCCCAGTAGTTTACATTCTTGGCTGCTGTTTTGAGGTCTTCATGCATCACTTTTGTAAGGTACGAGATGAGATTGTTGGCTATTCCAAAGTAACTCAATCTTTCACTGAATTCAATTGCTATTCCAGATTGAAACAGAATCACCAAGTCATGACGTGCTAATATAAGGCAAACACAAATATATTAAACATTTTTATAGTAGCTTGCTTCTTTTTCGACTACCAAGAAACCCGTAAAAGAGGAAAGTTCTCTAAAACTGTTTTGAAAATCATTCGGCTGTTACAGTAACTGTAACAGAGTGTGCTAACACTCTTCTTGCTGAAAACTTGTTACTAACTTCTAGGACATGCCACTTGTTTTTTAAAAGCTTGAATACCTGCTGTTAGTTTATGATGAAAATAAAGCTATAAAATGAAGACAAAGAAATGTTGAAATGATTACACAAAAACTTAAACTGATGTGAAGAAGGTTGTTACCGAGGACAAAGAAGGAGGCTTTCCAGACACCAGTGGAAGCACGGAGAGGAACTCTGCCTTTATAGTCGACAGATGCATCATGCACCCATTTTTCTTCACTTTCCTTTCCCTTCTCCATTTCTTGCTTCATCTTTAAAAATGGAAAGTGTAAAGTAAAAGATCCTTCCTGAGATGGATGTTATATAGACAAAGGTAAAAGGGAAGCATATGGTTGGTAGAGAGTACAGTACATTTAAATGCATGTAGTAAAGAGATTAGATATTTAGCAGGTTCTGTATTAATGGTGGTAATAAAACTGAGTACAAAGTCAATGTGGAATAGAACTATAACAGGACACAAATATGGCTTCCGAGGATAACACAACAGCTTGGCTTCTCTTAATTTTTCCCTTCTCAGCATACCAGGAGTGTGTAAAAGTTATGTTGAAAGCGATGAACTGAAAAAAAAAGAGTCATATATTAATTTCTATACATTTATTATTGCAATTTGTTATTAATATCCTTTAATATATAACATGTTAGATTATCATAGGAATCTAATTCAATTTGGGTTGGGATTACATGTATGTTCACTATAATCACTCGACATGTAGTCCTATATACGTTTATTTTATTTAATCTAGTCTTAACTCTCTTTTTTCGAGATGATGCAATATTTTTTCTTTTCTAAACTAAGATTATATTTTTTTATAACTATTATACATATATTTATATTAAAGTTAAATTTTTTAATTACTTTTAAACCGATTCTAACTATATTATTGAATTGCATTGGATTGGATTTTTATCTTATAAAAGAATAGGAAAAAATAATATAATATTTCTAAATACTTATTATTTTTTTATTTTTGTAAATGAAACTTAAAATTTATTTAATAAATACAATAACATGTATATGATAAATAATAAATACCATCTGATTTAAATAATAAACAACAAGCACATCATATGTCTTTAACATGGTAAATACCAGTGGCCTAAGGACACTCGTTAAGGAATAATAAATGTATTTTAGTATCATCATTTTTATAGTAAAGCTAAAATAATTAAATACAGTAATTAAAATAATAATATAAATGCACATAATAAATTTTAGGTTTAAATATCTTTTTGATTTCGTAATGTTTGTTGCGAATGGTCCTCAGCTTGACAAAATGTTTAAAATGGTCCTCATTTTGATCGAAGGTTTAAAATGGTCCTGTGTACAAGTATAGTGCTCAGTTAATGATTGAAACGACGTTACAGAAAACGACCAAATAAACATCAAAGTTATCATGTGATTTTCAACACCGAGTTTCGTTGACGTATAGAAGGGATAATATGGAAAAAAGAAATTTTAGGTCATCTTTAGTATATAAATTTTAACTTTATTTATTCAGTTTTTATTTTTATTTTTATTTGATATTCTTTTCATTTTCCCTCTAAATTTTGAGATTATGTGTCATTTTTTTCTGATAAAAAATGATAATATGTAAGACGACATAGTTTAAAACAACCCAAATATACCACATCATGTCTTTGAATAAATTATCTTTATTCTATATCTCAAATTTTCTCCTTTTCTATCTAGTTACATTTGAATAACTTATATTTATCTTAAATCTCAAAAAAAAAAAAAAATTATCTAGTTACACATGTAGGTTGTTTTGCCTGAATGTGATATATGAACTTATATTTATCTTAAATCTCTACTAGTTTATGTATTATGATGCGTTTGTGAACTAGATATCATCGAAACAAGTTAAATGATATTTTTGTGATCAAAATCTACGGGAGTAAAATTTATATGCATATAATAGAGTAAAATTTACTCTATTTATCACAAAGCATGTTTGAATCATGATATCCTCAATTTTTTGAGTGAGTCCAATCTTGCATTAAAGTAAAATATTTTATTTTTACAAGTTTCAATCTTAAATATTTAGACCAGAGTTAATGTCCCTATGTAAATCACATGTGCACACAACCCCACTGTTTCTTTGATCGTTGAGTCTCGTGAAAGATTTTCTAGGCAACTATTTGAGTTCAGATTTCAATTGGTGTTGTAATTCTTCCTTGATATAGCTAACATTTTTTCAATGCCCCCGAATGGACTGCAGAAGAAATGTTAAGAAGGAAGTTAAGTCTAACTCTAATAGTCGAATTCCAACAAATTCTAATAATTTGTGAGATAAAGTTTGTATTTTCTATACAATAAAGACTTCCAACAAACTCCAATAGAAGAATTCTTTACACGGCTAAGAAATTTAAGAGACTATATCATGCAATACTACGACAATAGCTAAACAAATTCAAACCCAGTAAACATAATTGGAAACAATACAATAAAGATTTGGTTCCTCAACCCACCATCTCCACCTCATCACTCCTATTACACTCCTTGTCCATGGGTCTGTTCTGTACAGTCTTGTAAGTGTACCTTCTTGTGACCAACATGAACAAACACCAAACCAAAGCGTTTATGACAGCCAAAGTCCAATAAAACCTATCTAGACGACTTGAATTTATGTCCTTCCCTATCCAACTTTCACCATTCTTCCCCGTCACATTGTCCACTATTGTTATCAGAAAACTGCTTAAGAAGAATCCTACTCCAAGCACACTGAGAAACAGAGCCATTCCTAAGCTTCTCATGGAGTCAGGAACTTCCTCATAGAAGTACTCTTGCAAACCAACCAGGGAAAATGAATCTCCAAGCCCAAGGATCAAGTATTGGGGTATCAACCACAACACACTCATAGTATGGTGGCTACCAGCCATTCTTAGTCTCTTTGCTTCTACTAAGGCAGCAACAACCATCACAATCACAGATGATGCCATGCCGATGCTGATCCTCTTAAGGATGCTCATACCTCTTTCATTACCGGTCACTTTCCGAAGAATTGGAACAATAATCCTATCATATATTGGGACAGCAATTAAGGTACCAACCGCGGAAACAGAGCCCATGGAAGCTGCTGGGATTTTGAACTTCTCACTTATCTTTAGGTTCGTTGCAGCTGCTTGTTTCACAAACAATGTTGTGCCTTGAGCCAGACATACTCCAACTGTTAATGATGTTAGCCATATGGGAACTAAATTTAGAACCAGTTTTGTTTCTTCTACTCTTGTCACTGTCACTAATCTCCATGGACTCTCCTTCCGCCCGGCATGTTTATCTTCAATTATTGCAGCTTTGTCAAGAAACCTATTAATTGAATTGATTTGCGTTAATTTCCATGAATAAATTTAGTAGACTAGACATATACACTATCTACTCCTTAATTTCTAACAACGAAAAGTATTAATATGAATCTGAATAAGACCATGTGTGATAAACACCTGAGCCTGCTGGTGTGTTTTAGAAGCCTTCCCTGGGACCTCTTTGACTCTGGGACCTCATACAATAAAGCAGGATTTGAAGGAAGAGACAAATTTCTTTTCCTTACTGCAGCAACTAAGACTTGTAAAATTGGTGTTAAAGGGTTTCCTTCTGTCCTTCTGTACCTGTAAAATGGTTTTCCCACGCAGAAAGCTATGACGGTGATAACCATAATAATAGTAATGGCTAAGCAAGCTACTCCCCAGCTGACAAAGTCTTGAACATAAACAACCACTGTTGCACTGAGTAGCAATGCAAAGCACAGTGAAAAGTACCACCAGTTGAAGAAAGACATCTTCTTCTTCCTTTCTTCCAAGTTATCATCATCAAATTGGTCAGCTCCAAAGCTTTCCAAGCATGGTTTGTATCCTCCTGTGCCCACGGAGATACAGTAAAGGGAAAGGAAGAAAACCACTTCATGAATCTTCCTTGGTTGTTGGCATATCCTACTGTTGCAAGCCTTTATACTTGGGATGAATTGAGACATCGTCAAAAGGCTTAATCCCTGGTTCACACATCAAGAACTGAGATTATTATAAAAGTACAAGTTACAGAGTATAATAAAATGTTATGTGCTGGTAAGAAGAATTCAACTTTAACTTAATATAACAAATTTTATTTATACGATGATGTTTCTAATTCATTTAGTTGTAGTAGTTTTTGTTGAAACAACTTTTTTTTAGTTCTGATGTCATATTTAAAAATATGTTTTAAATTTAATTAAATTTCATAAAAATCAATTATGTAATGAGTTTTATACCATTTATATAATACAGTACTTGATGCTAGTTTTACCCGTACATTAGGAGAAAAGGAGATTTACCATGAGGTACACAAAAGCGGAGAACAGAACCATATAAAATCGACCAGTGTAAGCATCAGCAATAAATCCCCCAACCAGAGGCATCAGGGTTGTTGTTCCTGACCAGTAGTTTACATTCTTGGCTGCTGTTTTGAGGTCTTCATGCATCACTTTTGTAAGGTACGAGATGAGATTATTGGCTATTCCAAAGTAGCTCAATCTTTCACTAAATTCAATTGCTGTTCCAAATTGAAACAGAATCACCAAGTTATAAGGGAAACACAAATATTAAACATTTTTATTGTAGCTTGCTTCTTGTCGACTACCAAGAACCCGTAAAATGGAGGTATAAAATGAAGAAAAAGCAGTGTTGAAATGATTACAGAAAACATAAACTGATATGAAGAAGGTTGTTACCGAGGACAAAGAAGGAGGCTTTCCATACACCAGTGGAGGCACGGAGAGGAACTCTGCCTTTATAGTCGACAGATGCATCATGCACCCATTTTTCTTCACTTTCCTTTCCCTTCTCCATTTCTTGCTCCATCTTTAGAAATGAAAAGTGCAATGTAAAAGATCCTCCATGAGATGAATGTTATATAGACAAAAGTAAAAGGTAAGCATATGGACATTTGAATGCATGCAGTAAAGAGAATAGTTATTTAACAGGTTCTGTATTAATGGACTTCTCAAAAGGACAGCATCCCAGGAGTCACAACTGTGAAAAGGTTATGTTGAGAGGAATGAACTGAAAAAAACTCATTATATATTAGTTACTATAGATTTATCCTTACCAATTTGTTATTAATATCCATTAAATATAACATATAAATAAATTCTTAACTAAGATGTGAACTTCTCTAGATTAATCTTATCTTTACTTCATATGGAGTTCTAACACTTTCTCAAGCGTGAAATTAGACATTAATAAACAAGTAAATGCATTATTTTATTATAGTAAACTAATTCAATTTGGTAAGGAATCATGTACGTTCTAGTACATATTTTATAATTTCATATTTTATATTTTTATTTTCTTATCTTTAATTTAATAATTTTAATTAAATTTAAAAATATTTTTTGCTAAATACACATATAAAGTATTTGAACCATTTTTACTCTAAAACCTCAAGACAACAGTATTATGAGTTTTTATTCTTATATACTGTTTAATTTTGTGTATTTTATTCAATATGAGACTTTGACTCACACTTAGACTATTTCCCACAAATTTAAGGAAAGGAAAAAGATATAACAACTAATTCAGGATATGTTTTTATTTGATGTGGAATTTTTAACACTTTCTCACACTAAGATATATATATTTTATGTGTGAGATTAAATATTAATAGACGATCCAATAACAGTTCGATAGTAAGTAAAACAAACAAACATCAAATTTTGATTTAACTCTTGATAGAATTAGTATTTCTGATAAGCACTTGGTTCATATCGTAAAATTATTATGACAATTCTTTTATATAATTTAACATATGAATGTTTTTATTGTCTAGAAATGTTTTATTATGTTTTGTAGTAAGCATCAAAGCTATAATAATTTCTAACACCGAGTTTTGTTGACATGCAGAAGGGATAATATAGAAAAATAAAATAAAATTTTAAGTCATCTTTAGTATATAAATTATAACTATTTATATAAAAATTTAATTACTTTTTATTATTTGATATTCTTTTTATTTTCTCTCTAAACTTTGAGATGATGTGTCATTCTTTTTCTAATAAAAATGATAATATATAAGTGAAGAAAGTTTAGGACAATATGACCTATCACATCATCTTTGAATAAATTATCTTTATCTTAGATCTCAAATTATAAGTACTAGGTAGATAAATTTATGGTATTAGTACATTTTGAATTGTATGATTAGATACATGTTATATGCAATTGTATATTACATTTGGTGATCTATGTTGTATGCATATCAGATGATATATTGTTTAATATTAAACACGAAACCTATCATGTAAAAGAATATTTCAATTCATTGATGATTTGATATATAAATGAAGATATGGAAAGTTAAAAAAAAAATGTATTACGATTTTGTATGACATATGCAAATAATTAAGTAATTACAATGACATAAAAAAAAAAAAAAACTAAGGCTGACTTTTAACAATAATGTTTTCAATGACTTGGAGTGTATTTGTTGAACATATATTTAATAAATCCTCTAAAAGATATTGAGCGTGAAAAACTACATTGAATCATTAAGAAATCAAGGAAAAATAAATTATTTATATAATTTTTAACAAAAGTGATTTAAAGAAAAATTATTGTATTAGTGTAAGAATATGAGAAGTTTACTATAAGATGTGATTTTTATTTATTGAGTTATTATATATTTATGCAAATATGAAATCGAATTTGTTACACTTATATATTTATAGGTATGAAATAACGGAAATAATTCCCCTAATATACCCATTTAAAAATGATGAATAATATACAATATTTTTTCCATTGTATTACTATTTTGATAAAATTGTATTCAAGATTGAAGATCAGTGCATTCTACATATAATAGCATACAGAGAATCAAAGTTGCGAAGATTTATTTTTTTCTTTCTAGTGTTTTTGAAAATTTTTAAATATATTGTTTTGAGTTATAGAACATTTGTAGTTATAATTTAAGGGATATTTATAAATATATCTATATAGAGAAAGTAATAATACTAATAAAAATACGAAAACATTTTATATTATCTCCACTTTTACCCTATATATTTGTTTACTATGGTTAAATAAGGAATAGCAATAGTATTAAAATTGATAATATATATACTGTTTTCAGTAAATTTATACAGATAATATTAATAATTTGGTACCGTTAAATATAAATTAGTTTGCTTTTTTTATCAACAAAATAATATATGAATAAGTATTTGAAGTGGTCTAAAAAAGGAGATTATTACAGCTAATAATTTAACATACATCTCCAAGGTTCTCACTTGCGTATAATCTCCCTTCAAAATAGTGTGAAGTAGTACTAATAAATATCAAACATGTATTTCTTTCAATGTTGTTATGAGATTATAAGATTGGAAGGTAATATTCTGATGTTTAATTAGTTTGCTTTGATAATGTCTTTGGTAATAATATTAATTTATTATAATATATTCATCAATATAATGTATAATAATATTAGTATACGTTGCTAATTTAATTTTAATAATGTAAATAATGTTAGAAGTTTTATATCGACTAGATATAAATCCAATTCACAATATATAAGTGGATGTAATCATCTACAAGTTGATTGTGTGAAGTTAAGTTAGACTTAAAACTTACAAAACCATCTCACAATATAAGGGATAGGGTTGAGGTGCGTGTAATATAATATATGAGTTACCATGTTATTCATACCACGTAATTCAATTATTGTACCGTACTTGAACAAATTTAACAAAATAAAATTTAAACTTATAGTGAATAAACATACAGTAAATAAATGTATAAATTTTATTTTAAATTTATGATGTTTAATTTAAATTATGATAAATATTATATTTATTAGTTACTTTTTTAAAAATATTAAAGTTTGCTTTTAAAAAATTTGATATATTAAATAAAACATAAAGATAAAACTATCAAACCTTAATTATTACATATAAACTATCGTAAGTAGCATGTTTTTTTTCTCAAACTTATTCATCTCCATTATTACTATAATTGTTGTTATAATTACGGTAAGTATCACAATCATTATATAATCATGTTGTCTTTATTATAACAAAGACTATGATTGTTCTTATAAATTATTTTGATCATGCATGAGAGACCAATCCGTAATATCCTTCACTATCGTATTTCATTCCATTATCATTTATTGTCAGCTTAAAGCCTAAGAAATAACAAAACATATATATGATCACTTTGATGTAGTTTTTTTTGAAGGTCATGGCCTCAAGGAAGAATAATAATAATAAGATTTTTTAGAAAAAAAAAGTAGTCAAGAGCTCATATAAAAAGAAAAAGAAAAATCAAATTAACAAAAGGATGCAAAAATTGCCAAATTGATAGAGTGAAAACATTTCTTACCTTCCTTGAGAGGATTTTTTTTTTTTTTATGGGGAGAGAAGTGTGTTTTTGTGCTCAAAAGTAAACAAACACTATGTTTTTGGCTTCTTCTTCTTTGAGTAACAAATAATCGAATTTTGCTTTTATAGTCAGCACTTCCTTTTGCGTTTCTTCCATGTGTATTCTCTTAACCGTGGAATTAGGAGAATAAAAAAAGATTATGCTATAAAAAATTAGCCAATGTGGTTCACACTAAATAATATTCGATTAAAATTAGTAATTAATTATAATAACTTTCTTATCAGAACATTGGACAAGTCCAATTCAACCATGTTGGATATGATTAACTAGAGAATCTAATTAACAAATTGTTTTCTTGGCTTTTTTGAAGGGTTTGCGTTATCGTGCATCCTATACCTTTGCATTTGAATATTCGTAAATAAAGTGTTTTAGATTTATATTATTGAACCATATCTATGAGAATGGATTGTATTCTTGCAAATGTGGGTTATCATTAATGCTAATTGTATTTTTTTAGTAGTAATTTCATGGTCCTAGGCAAAAGGAGCAGGTATCAATCGTGATACTTTATTAGGAAAAACAACGTTTTAGCTACCATTATTATTATTCTTTACTTTTAAGATCCGTGGCATATATTCCAACAACACAGAAAAATACTGCTAATAGATATTCCACAACTAACGATGATAATATCTATATAGGAATAGTAATTTCAAGTTAAAAAAATGTTTATCTAAACCAACGGAGAAAAAAATATTTGTTTGATGACTTCAGTTTTTTTTTTTCCTAATAACCTTTTTTTTACTTCATACAAAAAACATTTTTTTTTATTTTCATTTCTTGAATAAAAATAATTTAATTTTCATCTTTACTATAAGTTTAATTCCTATCACATAGAACAATATATATGACTGATAACTTGTAGATATGTCCCGCATTAATTGAACATTATTGAACTTCCATTTCTCAACCAATTGGTACTGTGTCCATTAAGACTTGACACTGGCCAATTGCTTTCTACACCCCATGTTTTCCAAAAATATAATAATGTCTAATAAATCTGGATTGAAAAAAATGATTGGAGTATGTTTGACCTTAATATTTTCTATTGATTCGACATTTTGGATTAAATTAGAATAATTGAGTCACTCATTAAATTGATTCAGGTCTTAGACATCCTAATTTGAATAAGCTTAAATTCTATCAAAGAACTTCAGAATGTTTGTTTTTTCTTAAAAATATTATTCATAGCGAGAAATAAATTATTCTGAATGCCGAGTTTACTTTCAGGCTTAGATTTTGAGTTTACTTTTTCTCTCAAGAATAGACCCTCCGTATATATCAAATCAAACATTTTTTAATTGTATGTAAATAAAAAAAGTAGCGACATTTTTACATATCAATCAAATGAAATTATTGTCCACCTCATATATATATATATATATATATATATATATATATATATTAGAGCTGTCAAAATGGGTTGAAATCCGCGAGTCAATCCGGTTTATTACGGGTTCGGACCGGGTTGGGTTGAAATTTTTTTATAAATTTCAATACGGGTTAATTTTGACCCGGCTCATCTGAGTTGAATCCGTGATGAGCTGGATTGGCTCACCAACTCGCAAATAAAAGGGTCACACAAGTGTTTTTTATTTTTTTTATTAAGTTGGGTTTTACATTTGGGTCATGTTAGGTTGTTTTTTATCCAACACATAAATAATTTGTATTTTTTTTATTTTGGTTTGTATTTCGATTGTATTAAAGGTTATTTAAATTTTAATTAGAATTACAATTTAGTTTTGACTGAAAAAAAAAGTAAAAAAAATAATATTTTTTTTAATTAAGTGAACCCGTGAGCCAACCCGTTTCACCCGCTAACCCGTGGTGGGCCGAGTCGGGTTCGAATTTTTTTGGCTCGCTAAAAAGTGAGCCGGATTAGGTTGGCTCACTAAATCATCAACCCGTGATGGATCGAGTCGGGTCGGACTAAATTACCCGTTTTGACAACTCTAATATATATATATATATATATATATATATATGTATGTATATTTTAATTGAATGGTAATCAAGGACATAAAGTATTATAATGAGAAGCATTCAAACAATGCTAGATATTTTTAATAATTAAGAACACAAGTATTAAATAACTTGTGTTTTTAAAATCACAAACATTCTTCAATAAAACCTTTTTACTTTGTTGCTTTTGTTCATAAAATTGTTTTTTTTTTCTCTAATTCAATGCTCAGTAGTTGGTAATTAAGTGCAGAAGCAATGAATCAGAAAATAAAAGATTTTCAAGCAAAATTATATGTACAGATATGCAAAGGAATAAGATGCAAGAGAAGAGACTAATGCGAAACTATAGTTAGAGTTGCTTAACGGCTACTACTAATAAACTATGCATTAAGACCACCAAACACCGAAATCTGAATGCATGTATTTAAGAATGAGGACTACAAAATTTTAAAACTTGTCATATCTATTCATTTTTCTGTTGTATTTTTCGAAGGCTAGAGACCAGCCTCTCATGACTTCCAAAAAAAAAACTAAAACATCCAGAAAATGTAGCAGAAGGTAACACTATTAGACATGTCCTCTACGATTTAAAAAAAAAAAAAAAAAAAAAAAATAGTCCCTTGTTCCTGGTGTTTTCTACAAGTTTAATTGGAACAACAAGATTTCTTCTCGACACTAGCAGACATATTTGAGACATTAATGGTAGTCCCATGAGGAATGTTAGCAGTGGAAGCTGCTTCCTGTGCAGCGAGTGCCTTTTTACTTATAATTTGGTAAATATCAAACAAAATGGTTTGAAAAGCTTTCTCAACATTGAAGGCCTCCAATGCCGAAGTCTCTAGGAATGACAAACCCTCTCTCTCAGCCAGACTTTGAGCATCATCGGTAGAGACTGCTCTGAGATGGTTGAGGTCAGACTTGTTTCCAGCCATCATAATAACGATGTTGGAATCTGCATGGTCCCTCAGTTCACGAAGCCACCTTTGTACATTCTCAAATGTTTGTCTCTTCGTTATGTCATACACTAACAAGGCACCTACTGCTCCTCTGTAGTATGCACTCGTGATTGCCCGATACCTCTCTTGACCAGCCGTGTCCCATATTTGTGCCTTCACAGTCTTCCCCTCCACCTGTGTATGTATATGTCAAAAACACAAACATGTTGTGAGCAATGCTTTACAATAGTTCATGTTTTTTCGAAATCTGAGGAAAAAGAACCTGTAATGTTCTGGTTGCGAATTCAACCCCAATGGTAGACTTAGACTCCAAGCAAAACTCGTTCCGGGTAAACCTGGAAAGGATATTGGATTTTCCGACACCAGAGTCTCCAATGAGTACGATCTTGAAGAGATAGTCGTATTCATGGTCCACTTTGTATGCCATGCTTCCAACACTCGACACCACCCAAGACCTGACCCATTGCAAAATTCGTTCCCATAATCACATAATCATACATAACCATAAGCGGAAAAAGAATGGAAGAGACGAAGGGTACTAACCATAAGAAGAAGGTGAAAGCAAAGTGGGGTGACGATGATGGAGAAATGCAGGGATTGAAGATGCAAAGATTGGAGAGAAGGAGGGAGAGAAAGAAAGAGAGAGAGAAAGAGAGGGAGAGAAGAAAATGTATTTTGAAAGGTCAACAACGAGTGGGCGCAAACAGAATAAACCGACGACATGCAAGCCACTTTGAACGGTCATTCGTTCGTGTGGAGTAAATCACGCCAACCTCGCTACACTTTTACTTTCCATTTCCATTTTTTAATCATGTGCACACAAAACTTTCAACAGACATCTTCTTTTCAGTGTCTCTTATTTTACACAACCAAACACCCTTTTTTTTTCTTGCTTTGTCTATTCATAATTTATGCACTAAATATGTTGTTAATCTAAATATAATTGGGTTTCAAATTTTTTGGTTAAATTATACTTTTGTTTCTATTTTCGTAGCAAAATATCAATTTGGTCCCTCAATTTTTTTTATTACAATTTAGTCTCTATTTTTTAAAATTTGATGTAATCAAATCCTTTTCGTTAGTAGTGTAGTAACAATGTTAAATGGGGTGTCACGTGTCAGTTCCTGAATTTTTTGAATTATTTATTTATTTTTTAAAAATTTTTTAAAAAATTAAAACTTTGCCACGTGCCAAGCTGACGTTGTGCCATGTGATAGTGATAGTGTCACGTATTACTATTATACCAGGTGTCATTTGTTTATTCTCAATTTGGTCCCAATATTTTAATTTTTGTCTCAATTTTGTTCTAATTTTTGTAAAAGTTTTGCAATTTTGTCCCTTTCCAAATTGAAACCAAATTTAATTTCTATACAAATGTGTACAAATATTTCTATCAAAATTGATATTTCAAGTAAATGCTTATGATAGTAAATGAACCATAAACTCATGTAAGGTTTGAAGATTCATTATCTTAAAATTTTAGATTCAAAATAGTATCAATCTTTTATGTGGGTTGGGTGTAAGGTCTAGTTTTCTGCCCTAATGTTTTAAGGGCTGCCTTTAAGCTATTGGGCCTAAAGGCTGGCCCAAAGGATAAAACCACCTCAAAGCCTGCCCTAATTCACTCATTCTACACTTTTAGAATCTGCTTCCTTGGTGCTTAGAGTCGCAGCCGTCACTCCGTTAGGGTTTCAACGTTTAACCAGATTCAAGCCTAGCTCAACCTCGTTCTACTCACGTAAGTATTCCCCAACGCATAGCTTCCAATCTCTGGTCTTATTGTGTAGCCAATGTTAATGTTTCTGTAACATACCCACTGCTATTCTTTTTCCAGCTCCATAATCCTTTCCTAGAGCTGTGGTGTTCCTCTATTCGGCATCAAGGTCTTGTGCTAGATTATTCCCAGGTAAGGGAAGTTAGAACCCTCTGGTTGTGTGATGCGTTTTCTGTGGTTGTGTGTTTGTATCGTGATTGGTTGAGATTGCATGTTGTTGTGAACGTATGAGATGGCTGGAAATATTATTTGGGTGCGAACGTATAGCTGATGCAGGTTGAACAGTGGTGTGGTCTGTTAATCCCGCCCAAGCGACTTGGTCTTGCCTAGGTGACACTTGCAGAGAACCAACCCTAGCTTGCACTCGAGCTCTCGCTCAGGCGGAGGGTCTTAGTTTTGAGCGAGGTGTTATCTCGCTCAGGCGAGAGACACTCGCCTAACACTCGCCTAAGCGAGCTTGTGTGGGAGTTCGAGGATGGGTCGTTGCAGTTGCAGCCCAGGCGAGGGGCCTCACTTTTGGGCGAGGGGTGGGCTCGCTCAGGCGAGGGAGGACTCGCCTAAGCGAGTACGCGAGAAACACCCATTCGCCTCTGTCGCGAATCTCGCCTAAGCGAGGGCCTGTCGCTTAAGCGAGAGGACTCCTCTCACCTGAGCGAGGGCCTCTGGCCTAAGCGAGGGTTGGGCGAGAGGATGTGTGGGTACTGTTTAGAATTCTTGTTTGGGGTATTAAGTACATGTTTGGTTGTATTGCTATGTTAAAATATGAATTGAATGAGTATACATGAAATGAGAGGGCGTATGACTTATGATTTATGAGCTTTAACCTGATGTGAGTATGATATATGCATGAGATGATTCATGGAATTGAAATGATGAGTTTGGTATTGGTTCGACATGAGACATGAAAGGGTTGGTATCAATGTGGCATGATAATGATATGAGACGGAGTTCCATATTCATGGTTTGAGAATAATGAGTTGGTATGGTTTGGCTGAGAATACGAAAGAGGTGAATTATGAGAAAATGTATGTGATGTATATGTATATATGTGTATGCACATTGAATTCGTTTGATTGATTAAGAATGTTGGTCCGTGTCAGTGCGTAATTCCTTGGGATCTCTAGGTGAGATTCTCAGGGTCATGCTTCAGTGGTCGGGACGTAATCCCATGGCCCCTGTTAGTGGGTGTCCATGGTGGTGCCCCATCTGTATAACTAGGTAAGGATTCAAGGTAAGGTTGCATCCTGACACTCTAAGGAGTCAGTTAGTCTCACCTAGAGCGGACTGACTCCTGTGGTGAGAGTAGCAGGAGGCTTGAAATTCATTAAGGGCTAACTTTGTGGTGAGAGAAATTGATTCATTGAAACACTTGTAACACATAGCTCGGGGGTGAGCAGAGGTATCCACCACAAGTGCAAACATCCGCTGAATCCGACTAGGTTATATGTATCCGGATGAGTCGAGTCTTAGTGTATTGGTTGGAAGGTCTTAACATGCATGTGTGATGTGTGTATAATGGACTGTGAATATGTATATGATTACTTTGGCTAAATGGTTTTGGCTCTAGCTTACCCTTGCTTGTTTGATTGTGTTGTATGTTGTTCTTCTACTTTTGCGATGATCATCAATTTATTGATGGGAGCAGATGCGAGAGGTACTCGAGGTCAACAGGGAAGGGATTGGTTCTGCTGCATAGTCTACTTAGGTTGGACTTCATGTTTTTTTGGGCTTTTCTTTAGGGCTATTGCCCATGTACTACTTTGTTCTTTAGTACTCTATTTACTATTGTGAAGTCCTTGGATTTCGTTTGTATCCGACATCGTGGTGTGCCTTGGTTTCTCCTAGCATCCTCTAGATATTGTCAGGAGTAATGTTTATACTCCAGGGCTTGTCACTAAATTTCTATATGTGTAGCATTTCATTTAAATTAAAGTTATTATTTAAATGGGGTGTTACATTGGGCTTAAGTCAATTTTTCTCTCATAAATCCATGAACTTTGTGTGAATTAATCTAAATCTCACATTAATTAAAAATAAGAAGATTGCTCATAAATCTATTAAGTTTTTGGTTCAAATTGATGTTAAGATTGAATTCAAGTTTCATTTGTATTGTGTTTCCAGTAAATTCTTCATTTAAAATACCTGTATATTTTTTTTTCTTTTTTTTCTTAAAAGAAAAGTGTGTGTGATAAACAAACAGAATCTATGAATATATATTTGCAGAGTTTTTAATATGAAAAATGTGTATAGTATTTTTAAAGTAAACATTAAGACAAGTATATATACAAATATATAAATAATACAAATCAGGTATTTATATCCCAAGTTAGTAGACTACATATGAAAACTACTGAAACTTATGTGCCATTTAGAATTCATCTCACAGGACATTTGTCTACCACAAGATGTTAGTTAGTGATGTAGTAGTAAAGGAAAGTTTTTTTCCACCCCATGTAGGATATTTATCTATTAAAAAAGAAAGTTAAGGCATTCATAAAAGTAAAACACAATTTATACCATGAAGGTAAATACCAAGTCCAATTTATAGCAAATTTAAGGGAAGGAAAAAGATACAACAACCAATTCATGTTTAATCTATTTTAAGTATTTCTAATTGGTAAAAACATGGTGCAAGATACAAAATATATATTCTACATTTTTTTTTCTTTAGTTTTTTAAAAACATTGTTTTCAAAATAGCTTTCAAATAGCGTAAAGTTACCTTTAAATCCGACACAACCATAAAATATACCTATTAAATCCTAAATAAAAAGTGAGTATTTTTTCATAATAAACTGAATCAAACACATAATAAATTTATCATGTTGCTTGTTGAATGGGATTATATATAAAGTCTTTTATGCAAGTATAATCCATTGTCTTATATCGTAATTGATTTATCCTTGCTTACGTGCACAACAAACATCACAAAACACACAAATTCCACATTTATTATTACCAACAATCAGCACCATACTTATGATACCAACAATAAATTCTCCTGATATTAAAATTTACGATGTTTATTAAATTGTATCTTTAAGTGACATTTTCATTTCAATGCTTCTTTATTTTTATCACAAAAAAAAAAAAATATATATATATATATATATATATATATATATATATATGAAATTATGTACAATATTTTTCCAAATAGATTGTCCCATGATATATGATAATACCATACATTTACAATTCAAATACTCATTTCCTATATATTCCAAACTTAATAATGATGTTCATTATTCATAATAGATTAACTATACAAATTATCTTCCTACATGATGTGCTTACTTCAATGTCTAGTGTCATGTGTTATGTCCATCAAGTACTTATGTTAAATAAGGTTTTATCAATACCATTTAACTGAACATGACTTTGAAAATTTGAATTTCTTGCACGGATTTTTTGCACTTAAAACTTCTTTGGAGTGATGTTCTCTCTTATTGTGTATTTAATTGGTTTTAGTTCTCAAAGATTTTGACCAGATTTTTCTCCTGGATAATGAAATGCATTTATTTGAGTTAAATATGTTTTTGGTCCTCAAATTTCACTAAAAATTAGAATTAGTCATTCTTTGAAAATTTAGCCTAATTTAGTTCTCAAACTTTAGAAATGCGTACATTTAGTTATTTTAATCAAATTTTGTTAAGTTTATCTGACATTTCAAACGCATTTCATGATAGTATTTGAATTGTTTACACCGTTAGACACATTTTGCTTAAATGGTAACTCAAATATTATCATAAAACGCATTTAAAATGTCAAATAAATTTAACAAAATTTGGAGGACTAAATCTACATTTTTCTAAAGTTTGAGAACTAAATTAGGCTAAAATTTCGAATGATGACTAATTCTAATTTTCACTTAAAATTAAGGAACCAAAAACATATTTAACCCTTTATTTTATTTAATATCTTTAAAAAAATTATTAATATATAATTTAAAATAGAGTGACCTAAATGTATAAACAAAATTTAAAATAATATTATAAACCATATTTAAATGGTTGTATTTCTATGATTTTACATTTGTAAAAGTATTGCCTATGATTAATATAGCTTAGGCAATAGTTTTACAATTTGTGCTTAAATATTTTTTGTTGCTTGTTTAAAACATACGATCACAATTTTATAATTTTATAAGTGACTTAAAACAATAAACCACAGTGTAAAGAAAGTTGTTTTATTAAAATGGTTAAGTGTCGTCTATTATTATATTTTAAGTAATGGTTTTTAAATTTTGTGACCTAAACAAAAGAGTCATTGCGTAGCATAGCCGTAGGCTACCTTCATGACCATGAATTCGTTGCTTAAAACTTAAAGAGCACTTTTAAGGTTAATTAGACCACAATTTTTCATTATTGTTTAAAATATTTTTATTGTAGTGATATTAATGAATTATAAACAATAAATTTTAAAATAATTGTTGTTGAAGGCAAGTGACAAAATAAAAGCATATAAGTTGGGTTTTACAAAAATTGAATATAATTTTTTTATATTAGCATATTTTAAAAGCAAAACTAACTATAGTGCTGATTTATTTAAAAGTTTATTTATAATAAATATTTTAAACAAAAATCAATTCATCCTCGATAAGTTAATAATATGAATAGATAATTTGGTTAACATATTTAATATTTTAATAGTTATATAATTTTTAATATAATAATAATATTATTTACAAAAAAAAAATATGATCTGTTTATATGAAATATTGTTATATATGTTTAAAATAAATGTTTAACATAAATAAAGTTTTGTGAAAGTAACTTGGTTCAGTTTATTTAAGAAAAAACTCTGACCGAACGAAAAATAATTTTTTTTATTACCAAATTTTGATAATTTTTTTTTATAATTTTAATTGTTATTTTTTAAATAGTTTTTTATTTTTTTAATTCTTAATATTTTAAAATTACTTAAAAATATCACTTAATGTCATAAGAAAAAGTTGTCAAAAATTAGTAGTTAAAATATGGAGTGATATATTCTGACCTAACTTGATATAAATTAGCAGCAATTTTTGTCCTCTCTAAACCAATATTTTGGCAAGTTGGGAATCAGAGCGCATATTTGCATGGATCATACGCATGAGTGTATATAAATATAATAAACATAATTGAGAGATGTAAATGATTGAATCTGCTGTCAGATGACAAAACTGAATTATTTGACAAGAAATTTCCACCCAATTTCCTCTGTCTTTTTCTCCACTTAAATATAAATAGAAACATAAAAAGTGGTTTAGTTCATTTTTAAAATATTCCTATTAGAAATACCATAGTTAACCATTAACTATTTGACCAACGAAAGTTGGACCAGTAACAGGGAACCACTTCATGTTATGAGTACTAATTAGAACTGAAAAACCTAACGTTTATCAGATATAATTAATTTGTGCATAATTTAAAATTATTTAAATTACCCTCAAAATACATCTTATCTTAAAGTGTGTGAATCTTGTGGGGAGAAATTAATTAGATGTAAAATAAAATAAGAACTCAAATATCACCATTTACTGACACAAGAAGATATGTGAGAAACCAAGCTGCAACAACTAATTTTGTGGTCTTCTGCTAAGTTGTTCCAGAAAAGAGTCAATTTGTTGATTATTGTGTAATGATTATGAAAATGGACCCGCAAACTACAATAAATATGAACCAGAATGTGAAGGTGGATAAGGAAACGTACATCGGTTACGTTCCAATCCAAAAACAGTTGTGTGATTAAATGATTTTAAATCGACTAGAAGAAATTTGACTAATATGAAAAGAATAAAATTCAAAAATTTGATGTTTTAAATATAAATTTCTCTCGTGTTTTATTGATAAATCTTTTCAAAATATCTATTAACCGAACTATATTTCCGACATAATAAAATATAATAGTTTAATTTTATTTAGATGTGGAATCTGATGTTGATTTCAACCCCACTTGGTTTGCTTGCTAGCTGTACCTGGCATGTGACATGAGTCCAAAAGAAATTTTTTTCTTTACTGTTATCATTTGTTGTTGCATGTTCCCAATCATGTAACTCAGAGATTCCAAACATGCAAACCCTCTTTGATTTATTGGAAACCATAAAAATTATTGTTTGATCGCTTCTATATTAGGTATCAAAATGCATCAATTTCCGTTGACCCACGCAAAAAATTACAAAACAAATATCACTAAACATTTTGTTACCTAAATATAATTGGAGAATCTCGTTCATCATTTGAAATTATTTAACTATATAATTATATCATGAAGTTCAAACCAGCAATGTCTTTCCGAAACTGAAACAAAATATCACTTTATGAGTGAAAAAAAAAATTACTGTGAAACGACTACTTTCTCAGAGTCTTCGGATGAACATATCATGAATGTTAGATTTTCTCCAATTTTTGTTTTTGTTGAGTTTTTCATTGAGTGACACCAAGAAAATTTAGTATAGATATTAAAACACCATCTTAAATTCAAAATTACATTCATTTTAATTTTACTTTAAAACGAGTCAATATATTTACATCTTTTTTATAATAATAAAAAATAATAAATGAAGGCTAAAAAAGAGTAGTTACTCACAACAAAAATCAATTGTTTCTCTTTATAGAATTAATTATACTCTACAAAGATCTTTACATGTTATTATCCTTTCATGTTTCACATATAACTAATGCGGAGAAAAAATAGTAAGGACTAACTTTCAGTTATTGTCTGTCATAAGAAGATTTTAAGAAGATTTTGATTTGCTTTTTAGTTTCAAAATCCTCACTTTCTACATTTTGATGGTATATAGTATATCATGTAGAAGATTGCAAATTTGATGACCCAAAAACACATAGCACATGTGAAATTTATAGCATTCTCTGTCCATCAAAGAGTAATTATCCTAATAAATTGTTGCCAATTATATGAAATTAAAGTATCAGAATTTATGCAACAATTATCAAATTGATTGACATATTTGGAAAATTTTCAACATTCCAATCTTCAATCTCTCACAGGTCGATAACTTCTCAGATATCGTCCTCTTCCGACCATAATGAGAGATTGTGCATGCAGAAGACACTTTGACGCTCAAATTAGTCAAATGCGTCATATGGTTGGTTATGTTGCAATAATAATAAACATAATTAATGTACATCATAGAACTTATTATTTATACTACTATTTATAGGCCCTTACCTGGATGAACCTAGGCCACGTGACTTAATTATCTACTAATCTTGCTAGAAAAGCAAGTAAAATTAGTAGTAGATATAGTTTTTAAAAAGATGTTGGAAATCTCACATCGACTAGAGATAAGACAATTTCATAGTATATGAGTGAGGGTGCAAACCTAAATTTATAAAGTGATTTTGTAGAGTTGAGTTTGGCTTCAAAGTTTACTTTTTAATATGGTATCAAACATGTTAGAACCTATCCTAGAAAGTTTTTTTAGACATTCTGTTTCATCTGCTATGGGACCACCTATCTCATTTCTAGTCTCACGCACGAGATATATATATATATATATATATATATATATATATATATATATATATATATATATATATATATATATATATATATATATATATCTCGGCGTGATATAAGACAATTTCATAATATATAAAAATTTCACTTTTTAATGAAAGATGGTGCTCGATTATATTATTATTATTATTAAAAAGTTAAACTACAAATAGCTTTTAAATAAACGAGTTTATCTCTCTAAAACTAATCTTAGAATCTCCTCTAGGTTTCTAATCAAACCTTTTGTATTAAGTCAAATGAAATATACACAAAATTGAAGATTAAATTAAAATAATGGATTTTAAAAATTAAATAAAATGTTGTATTAAGAAGCATAATGAATTGAAATAGCGGAAGAATATTATTTCGATTTTGAGTTGGTAGAAAAAAGAGAGTGGTGATTGACCCGTGAATTAAGGTGCACAAGTATGTAAATGTTATGACTAAGGAATTGTAGTTTGAAAGATACATGGTGCATATCTAACACAACTTTCGCTCTTTTATCATTCTCAATTAGAATCCATGGTGCCAATCTCTCCAATTTCTCAACTCATTCATTTTTTCTTTTTTGTCGTTATACATGACTTAATTAACTTATTTATTTATTTTCATTATAAAGGACTTTTTCATTATAGGGAGAGGCATGATGACATTAGGTTTTATAAGAAAGAAGTTTTACCGGAGAGATACAACACCAATAAGACCTGAGTCTAACCACATAAGATATTGACATCACTCTCAATCCAAAAACTTAAGACAATGAGTTTATGAGTCTTTGTCCTTATATATTGCTCTCTATTTCTTCATTTCTAGTCAATGTGGGACTTGACTCACTTGGATTCTTAACAATCTCTTCTCAAGAGTGAGTCCATTCAACACATTGGTACGAGAAGAAAATTCGGGGAAAAAAAGAAGAAAAAGTAGGAGTGTGTGAAGGTATAAAAAGAATTGTATCAATAAGAAGATATAATATAACCATGATTATAGTTTGACCTACTGTAAAAGATAAATAAAAAAAAACAAAGTTGACTTCATTTATAAGAGTTTATACCTCGATTCACTATAACCATGTGAAAAAACTATGATAGATATTTGTTTATAAGTTACTGTTATCTGAAAAAAAAAAATACTATCCAATTTAATGTCTAGAAGAACTGCAGTGAATTTTATTTTCAGAATGTAAAAATAACCAAGGCAATGAAAACAGATTGACATCTAATTTCTAAAATAAACAGAGAAAATAAAACTAGTTAATTAATATGTTTGGCGATATAATTTGAGAACAGAGATAACAAATAAAAAATATCAATTGAGTGCTTCTAATTTTAAAGAATCAGTCTCTTAAAATTATGGTTTGTAACGTTTTTTCATAAATATTTATAAGAAATATTTTTTTAAAATTAGAATTAATGTATATATAAGTTAATTTTTAAAATTTTTATACTATTTATAAAAGTTGTATTCTCTTAACTTTTTATAAGTTTGTTTGTAAAAGTATAATTTGTTTTTGTAGTTTTTGGGATCATGAAACCCTAAACCACAAAAAAGCTAAAATATGAGCCTAAATTTTGTCATCTCCAAGCCAATGTTTCGCCGTAAACTAATAGAAAGTGAATAAGAGGTATAAATGATTGAATATGATGTCAGCGACCTACGTATTTCTAATGAAGGAAGATGACAAAATTGAGTTAAATATATTCTTAGACAACGCATTTCTAGCCAATTTCCTCTTCGACTTTTCTCCAATTAAATAACAATCACTCATTATATCTAAGGTTCTACAATTCATTCATCAATTTGTTTTGTCATTTTTCATTTCGTCGTTACATTGATAGAAGGAATAGTCTTTTTTCAATTAGTTTAAATAGTATGTGTTCATTATGTATTTCTAATAATTTTTTCTTAAGAGATTTTTAAGTACTTTTTATGTATCTTTTAATATTTTTATGATTTTTAAATTATACGTTAATTAGTTTTTTCAATTTTAAAAGAAGCTTAAAAAATCAATAAAATAAAAATTCTTAAATATAGTTTAAAAAGTTCTTAAATAATATTTGTTTGAAGTATAATAAATAAAAATATAAAAGTAAGAGTTTTTTGAAAATTTATTAAATTTTTTATCGTCAAAATAAAACAGTATGAATTTATTAAATATAATTAGCCACACAAAAAGATATTATAGCAGCAGCTACCAAAAGTGATTTAAGAATATTTTATAAAAATAAATCTGATTGGAGATGGTAGTTAACAAAGAATATTCACTTAGTATTTGACCAAGAAGGGGAAGCAATTGGAACAATAGCAATGAACCATTTAGATGTGATGCGTGACTATGAATTACTAGAGAGAGAGAATGAACTTAGCAGTTTCCCACTGGGAACCAAGAAAATAACGTTTATAAGATATATAATTTATTTATTTGCATATATATATATATATATATATATATTAAAAACTATTTAAAATTACCCGCAAAAGTATTCAAATTAGTCATGCGATTGTTTATTTAATTACTTTTAATCTAAATAGTTAATTATATAGAAAGAATAATAGTAGTGGACTATTCATCTTCTCCAACTTTCATAGGAGAGAAAAATAAACAATCAAAAGGATTTATTATTTATGAACTAAAAATTGACTAAAAGTATTTTGGTCAATAATTAATCAATGCACTAGACTGCTAGAACAAAGTCTTATTAAACAAGATATATGGATATAAAAGAAGTGGACACCGTTTTTTAACATTAAACTTTTTTTTTTCATTTGACATTATCTCTTATTAGTATTTACTCTTTTTTTCTTCTAAAAATATAAAAATTAATTTTTAGTAAAATTATTTTACTCTTATAAAAATTATCAAATAATCGTCAAATAATATCAAAATAATTTTTTCAAAATAAGTATGTCAGAGTCGACTAAAAAAGGTATTTGTAATATATGAAAAATAACTCAGAGTACGAAAGATGTTGTGTTATATTTTTTCATATATGAGTTATGGTTATTTGAGATTGTGGTTTTATATTATATGACATTAGTTTTATACATTTGACACAATTTTTACTCCAAAACAATAGAAAACGAACCAGAATAGAACTATAGAACTACTGACACAATCACATCATGCAAAAAAATAGATATATATTAAAAAAAAAAAGATTAACACCTCCCCTAACCTGAAATTTCCACTAAAATGGTTTCCCGAGCATTCCTCATTCTTTTTCTCATATGAGTTATTGAGAGATTGTGGTTCTATACATATGACTTAAGTTTTATACGTATAAGTCATTTGACACTACTTTTACTCTAAAAAATTTTAAGACAATGGTGTTATGGGTTTTTATTCTTATATAATGTTTAAATTTCTTTATTCTATCCTATGTGTAACTTTTTTCTATCCTATGTGTAACTTTTTTCATTAGACTATTTCAAACAAAAAATTAATTAGATGTAAAATAAAATAAAAATTGAAATATTTTGGATTTGCAGAAACAGAATGATACTTGAACAACAACTAATCTTGTGATGTTTTTCTGACATGTTGGAAAATGGTAAACCAATGTCCCGAAACGAGTGAATTTGTTGATTAGAGTTTGATGATGAAATACAGAGTGCAGGCATTTGATGATTTAATAGCCTCTTTCATGTATGTATAGAACGCAGTGAGCACGTCTCAGTCTAACAACATTCACGGATGTTTGTAATTAAAACTTTTCTCCAGACAATAAAATGGAACATTTCAATTTAATTAGACGTGGAAATGCCTGTGTGTCTGATGTTGATTTCCCCTGCTAGCTGTAGTTGGCATGTGACATGAGACCAAAAGAAATGCTTTTCTTAACTGTCATCAATTGTAGTTGATGTTCCACAACAAAGAAACGGTTTTCCTTAACATGATTTATGTTTTAAGCGTGAAGTGTAGAGTAGAGTAGATGGAAGTAATGAATAAGTTAAGAGTGTTGTTGTTGGATAAGTGTCATCTCAATTAGCAGAAACTAGGGTGTTTGCTACCTTCCAAGAACAAGAGCCCCACGGGCCAATCTTGTATTCTTTTTTCCTCTCTGTGTTTGTTTGTAGACTTTTCTACGTTATGTTTGAACCGTTCAACTAAGGTTCAAACCTTTCATATTTTATCTCAAAACACGTCTTGCTTGATTGGTGGGACGGGAGAGAAAAGATAACTCCAAATGCTGCAAATCAATCAAGCATGGATCATACTATGTCTCTGTCAATTGGCGTCTATATAAACTGACACCGCACCAACCACTTGCCTGCACTGCAACCTTCTCACAATGGATACTTCTCTCCGTTTCTTCATACTTCTGTCTTTTGCTTTATTTCTTCAACTATGTCACTCATCATCGCCACTCAAGGCAAAACCTATCTCTCTTCATTCACCATTCTCTTTTCTGTGCTTCTTCCTATGTGTCTTATTTTTTATATAACTTTCTTCTCAATGCAGAGCTACATTGTCTACACTGGCAATTCCATGAAGGATGAGGATTCTGCGTTGGCTCTTTATTCAACCATACTACAAGAAGTTGCAGACAGGTAATAACATATATCAGAATAAAAACAATTTTAGACCCCACAATTTTTTATCATACGGTTAGCCACCAGTCAACTGAGAATTTGAGAGTAATCCCCTTCAACGTTGACGTCGTGATAGATGCACAGATTCAATGCCACAAAAGTAAACTCGTCAAATAATTTATCACTACAAAAATCATTTGTGATAAAGATTCTCTCTCTCTCTCTCTCTCACTCACTCTCTCTATAGAGTTAAATTTACTGTACATCGAAATCTTGAATAAAGAGGAAAAAGAAAACTGAGAGTTTCATGATCGGATTGTGACCCGAATTATTTCCTAAGCTACTTGGTCAATTTATTCAACAAGATTCCACGAACTGAAGGAAGCTGTATTGTTTTTGGTACACAAGAAAAAACACTTTTTTCTTATTGGGTTATATCAGTACCTGGCTGTTGTATAGTGTCTCGTGAAACGGAACCCAATATGATCATATCATTATAATGATTATATTGCTACTTTTGTAATAGCATTAGCACTCTGTCTCACTTATTGATGACAAATTCAATGAATGATTTTACTAGAATTGGTAAGCTAAAATGTAACTGCATCATACCATCATCAGCTTTGTTTGGTAGAAAATAATAGAATAAGTCTAAAGAGGAAACTACCTGTTACTTTTCCTCTTTCTTTTCTGCATTAACAGAAGGAAAGTTGAAAAGTAGCTATTTTTGGATAGTTTCATTATTTGAAGAGACAGAGTGAACCAAACATGCATCATTCATTAATTAGCTTGTTTTTCTTGCCTTCTCTCTTGATTTATATACTCACAATTTCAGCAATGGCGAGCCCAAGTCAGTGCAGCAGCACTACAAACGAAGTTTCGGTGGCTTTGTTGCTAAGCTAACGGAAGAGGAAGCCAATAGATTGGCTAGTATGCACAAAAACTATTCTATCTTCTATTCTCTTTAAATCATATCTTTCTTTTCTTCTAGGACTAAAAATTTGCTAACCAAGAATTGTCGCAATGCAGGGCATGAAAAAGTGGTAGCTGTCTTTCCCAATCAAAAGAAGCAACTCCATACAACAAGGTCATGGGATTTTATTGGCTTCCCACTAAACGTACAAAGAGAAACAACTGAGAGTGATGTCATCATTGGAGTGCTTGACTCTGGAATCTGGCCAGAATCTAAGAGCTTCAATGACGAAGGATTCGGTCCACCACCTAGTAAATGGAAGGGCACCTGCCAAAGTTCTAAAAATTTCACGTGCAACAAGTACGTAGTTAATATTGTAGTCATTCAAAATATTCAGAGGCACACAAAAAGTACACTATCATTAACACATGTTGCTATGTTGTTGTAGCAAAATCATTGGGGCTAAGATTTACAAAGCTGATGGATTCTTTTCCGATGATGACCCAAAGTCTCCATTAGACGTAGATGGTCATGGCACTCATACAGCATCAATAGCAGCAGGGAATCCAGTTAGTCAAGCAAGCATGTTAGGCCTTGCTCAGGGAACGGCAAGAGGTGGCGCCATAAAAGCGCGCATTGCTGTGTATAAAGTATGTTGGTTAGATGAAGGTTGTTCTGATGCAGACATTCTTGCTGCATTTGATGATGCAATTGCGGATGGGGTTGACATTATATCGGTTTCTCTTGGAGGTTTCAGTGATGAAAACTACTTCAGAGATGGAATTGGCATTGGAGCATTTCATGCTGTGAGAAAAGGAGTGTTGACAGTAACTTCAGCAGGGAACGGTGGTCCAAAATATGCCTCCCTTTCCAATTTTTTGCCCTGGTCAATTACTGTGGCTGCGAGTACCATAGACAGAAAGTTTGTTACCAAGGTTGGATTAGGTAACAACGTTACCTTTGAGGTAAATTACCTACTCTGTCCTAAACCATGCTTCATAGGTTGATGATACTGACTTCAAACTTTGAAGACCTATTTACTTCATATACATTGTTACATTAAGTCAACTTCTTCGTTCCATGTTTAGGGTACCTCGATAAATACATTTGACCTGAAGGGAGAATTGTATCCTATAATCTATGGAGGAGATGCACCAAGCAAAGGCTTTGATTCATCGTCATCAAGGTAACAATTCTTGATATCCGTTAAGATGTATAACATTATGGCCAAACGAATAACTATACAAGTACAAATAATCCTGCGAGTTCCAAACTACATTCTAAAATGAAATACTCTGTTGTTAATGAAAATGTTTCCAAAGTGCAGGTTTTGCTTCAGCGGTTCGTTGGACAAAAAATTAGTGGAGGGTAAAATTGTTCTGTGTGATAGCAGAAGCAAAGCGACAGGCCCTTTCGATGCCGGTTCTGTTGGGGCATTGATACAAGGTCAAAGTTTTAGAGATCTTCCTCCTTCTCTTCCATTACCAGGATCGTACCTCGAATTGAAGGATGGTGTCACTGTACTTGCCTACATTAACTCCACAAGGTATGAACTGAAGATGCCACTTGAACAAGAGTGTAGAGAGTCATACTTGTCTAATATGCATATTTTTGCAGGACTCCAACTGCAACCGTATTTAAGACTGATGTGACAGAAGATACAATAGCCCCTGTTGTCGCCTCTTTCTCTTCAAGGGGTCCAAACCCTGTTACACCTGATGTTCTCAAGGTACCTTAATTAGCTTTTCCATGGCTGACTTAAATCATTTATCTTAATTACCTGTGAAAAAATGTAATCAATTTTTCTTATACATTTTGTAGCCGGATTTAGTGGCTCCTGGAGTTTCAATTTTAGCTAGTTGGTCTCCAGTTTCCCCTCCTTCTGATGTCGAAGGCGACAATAGAACATTAAATTTCAACATCATCTCCGGAACTTCAATGGCTTGTCCACATGTTTCTGGGGCAGCCGCATATGTGAAGTCATTCCACCCAACATGGTCTCCTGCTGCTATTCGTTCAGCTCTAATGACAACAGGTAATACTAGAAATGAAATGATGATGAGACATATATATATATATATATCAACACCATACTTTCTGCTAACTCTCTTCATTGTTCATCTTGCAGCTAAACAACTTAGACCCGAGATTAACCTTTACGCAGAATTCTCATATGGGGCAGGCCAAATTGATCCTTCCAAGGCTGTGTGCCCTGGTTTAGTATATGATGCTGGTGAAATAGACTATGTAAGGTTTTTATGTGGACAAGGGTATAGTTCAAAGATTTTACAACTCATCACAGGAGATAACAGTAGCTGCTCTGAATCAAGTTCAGCAAGGGATCTAAACTATGCGTCGTTTGCACTATTTTCCCCACTCTCGAACTCCAATAAAGTAATAAGTGGGAGTTTTAACAGGACTGTTACAAATGTTGGGTCAGCAACGTCGACGTATAAAGCTAACGTGATTGGTCCTGAAGGACTGAAAATTGAAGCGAACCCGAGTGTTTTGTCATTCACTTCTCTTAACCAAAAGCTCTCATTTGTGCTCACCATTGAGGGAATAATAAAGGAACCTGTGGTATCAGGCTCTTTGACTTGGGATGATGGTAAATTCCAAGTGAGGAGCCCCATTGTTGTGTTTAACACAGCATAACGGCCTAGGTTGATAATGCATTAAATAAGTAGAAGCCGATGCATAAGGCATTTGCAGGTTTTTCATGTATAATAGTAGCAAACACCCAAAATGGCTTATCTCATCTGATTTATTATGTAATATTGAAAGCGTTCTAGTGGCAGTAATTGAATGAGAAATTCAAGTTGTTACCTGATTCTCCAGTTATCTCAACACTTAATTGTGTTATATATACAGAGAAACCAAACCCCCCTGTTAGTTGTCTACTCAATTTTAAAAGGTTTCATTATTTTTTTCGAAAAATGTTCTGTTTTTTTCATTTTCATAAACAACAGTTCTACGCTATATTGGGCCATGAATAGGCCCATAACGGATAGACAAATGGCCTATCCATCTTAAATTTAAGCAAGCGATCCAATTTTGTACGCACCTCCATCTTGTGACCAGCTGTTATTAATAATTATTAACAAATTTTATATGAATATTTTTTTTAATATTAAACGTTAAAATAAAATTATTAGTAAAAAATATTAATTATTAAATTTTTCAAAATTTTATTTTATATAATTTTAATTTAAACTTATAAAATTAAAGTTATTTTTAAAAAATATTAATTTTTAAAAATTTATGTTTTGGTGCTACTTTTTTTAATTTTTTTTTTTAAATAATTTTATTTACATTAATATTTTAGTAAATAATTTAATTTAAATTTTACTTAAAAAATAAATTTTTATCAAATTTATATTTTACATATATATTTTTATATAATTTTATTTAATTTTTTAATAAAATAAAATATAAAAATATCTACAAATAGATAGAAAAACACGTGGATATTTTTACATAAATATCTAAGAAAAACATGTGTTATCTCTATCTTTTCTCATTTCTTTACTATTTTTATTTAGATTTAAGAAGATATTGAATCGATTTGTTTTCTTATCACAACGTGATATCTTTTATTGATTTAAACAAGTTAAAAATATATCCATTTATCTATTCTGAAACGTCCTAAATAGAATTAGTGTTGACAATACGGGTTGTTCTGTACTTGGTCTGTAAAATGTGGATTGGATTGACTCTTTCTGTTTTCAAAATGCGAGCTCAAAAGTCTGGGTTGTTCCACATTGATTTTTTTTTTAATTTCTTATGATAAAGCTTACAATGTTCAACAAATTAATAAACTTTAACAAGTTCACAAAACTAAGCAAAAGCTTTTAGAGAGTTAATGATAAATTGATAATCTACATTTTCATTATATCCACATTCATACTTTGACTTTGATATGCTCGAATTATTCAAATTTTAGCACATTGAGAAATACATAATACTTGTGTTTTCTACTCATAGAGGAATTTGAAACGTTCATGCAAAAGTCAAAAAAGAAAGTAACAAACATACACAAGTTCAAATTTATTTTTTTTATGCGTACCGCAAGCAAACCTACCCCATTCTACCTTTGGGCTACGTGGACTATGGATTATGCGGACCAAACTTTTGTGAGTCAATGAGTTTAATATCTTAGAATGTCCCACATTTTTCGGTGGACCTGTGAGCTGACCTGTCAAACCAAACTCACGCTGTCACTCTTAACTAGGACTCCAAAGAATAGTGTATGATTCAAGATTATAACAAAAAAAAAAAGTGAGAGATGGTGAATCTTTCGTGGGATATAGACTCTTAATTCCATTTGAACTATGAAAACTATTCATTTCATCATAAAAACCCACCCTACCCTTCTTTTGGTAGTATGTGAATAATATAGGTTTTGTTAGTATCTGCTATCTTAACCAGTCATTTGAAGAGTTCTCAAGCATTTTCAAGAAGAGAGAATCCACTAGGAAGAACAGATTCTTTACCCACTTGGTTAATACCAACCTATTTTTTTTTTTCACCCTAAAACTAAAATATAGTACATTTTTTTAGTTCAAAGAAGAATTTGATTCTCTGGAAACGAATTAAATAACTTTATATTTTTTATATCATATTATTGATGTAAAATATTTATTTAAAACCTTTTTTGTCAAAAAAACTTATTTAATTATCATCAATGGGATTTATTTTAATTATAATTTTCTATTTATAAAACTTAAATCCCAGACTTTTTCAAACAAAATCTATATAATATTAACACGATCAATCACGTAATCATTTTCTCGTATTAATAACCATGTATAATTAAGTCTGCATTTAATTTTGGACGTGAAAAATTGGCATTGATAATTATGTTAACATAAATTAAATTATAAATTACATACATCTTTCAAGAATATACATATAATGGTTGACATGTTTCTATCCAATAATTACTTTCTCCACACGTTTTTCTGATTAGTCCACCCCGTTCCTTGGCCACAATCCAAAGTTTTAAAGGCCGAAATAATATTGCATGGAAAATAATTTCAAGTTGACCATAATGCTAGATTAAAAAAAGCACATGCTTAAACCACAATTGTCATACTTGAAGGTGACTATTTATCATTTTCGTAGTAATTATAACGTAAGTATTTTTGTTAAACATTTGCTGTTTTTTTATTATGAGATGCAATGTTATAAATTGAACAACTTTAATAAGAAAAGAACTGTTATAGAATCCACAAGAATCATTTTAGTTCAATTCAACATTCACGTTACATATTATTTCGGTATACTTTGCTTTCAATTCGGGAATTTAGATTTTCAAACATACATACATATATATATATATATATATCCATCAATATTGCTTAACTATTTTTTTATTATGTCATAGTAAGTGTTTTATATTAATAGTATAAAAATCATAGTTTCTTTCCACTATAATATTTAAGTTTCTTTAGAAAAAAAAGAAGAGATATATGCTAATGAAAGATAATTTTCCTTCAAATAGTAGTTTGTAAATTAATGACATTATTTTATAGTGATAAAAGTTAGTGGAGTAAAATGAGTTTGTGGAAAGTGTAAAAAAGGGAGGTTTGTGATGAATGGAGTCAAGAAAACTTAAAATAAATGTAACAATTCACACTTAGTTATACATAATTCTGATTTCACACTCTTGATTGAACAGGGAAAACAACGACCGAAAGGAAGAAAAGATGGCGTTGTTTACGGGCCATTTATCATCTTGCGCAGGCTATAAATAAATACTAAATAGTTTAAATTATTTAAATTAAGAGAAAAAAGAAAAGAAAATGAAAGTTTAACTTCTCTTTAATTTCCACCACAATTATGAATAAACCTCTCAAAATGGGTAATCCAGCCCGACCTACCACAGGTTGATAATTTAGTGAGTCAACTCAATCCGACTTATTTTTTAACGAGTCAAAAAAATTTAAATCCGACCCGGCCCACCACGAGTTGGCGGGTTAAACGGGTTAGCTCACTGGTTCACTTAATTAAATTTTATTTTTCAGTCAAAACTAAATTGTAATTCTAATTAAAATCTAAATAAACTTTAATACAATCCAAATATAAACCAAAATAAAAAAAAATACAAATTGTTTATGTGTTGGGTGAAAAAATAACTTGATCCAAATGTAAAACCCAACTTAATAAACAAAATAAAAAACACTTGTGTGATCCTTTTATTTGCGGGTTGACTCACCAACCCGGCTCACCACGGGTTCAACCTAGATGAGCTGGGTTCTAAATGAGTCGGGTCAAAAATCAACCCGTATTTGTAAAAAAATTTCAACTCAACCCAACCCAAACCCGTGGTGGGCCGGATTAACTCGCGAGTTCTAACCTATCTTGACAGCTCTAATTGTGAAATCAAATCGAATCCGAGATCCGATTAACATACTGAATTACGGATTAAAAATCTCTAATTATGTAATTTGTTTAGTCCAGTCTAAAATAAAAAATATTTATTTAACATAATTAAACTATTCTAAGTATAAAATAAAATTATATAATATATTTGTATATATATATTTGTGCTAGAATAACACAAATATATAAATAAGGCAAATTTAGCAAATATAGATTATTAATATTTTTAAAATTGATGTACGTATAATAGATTCAAGATATAATATATTTATAATTAATTTCTTTTTCAAAAATTTATTTATGCATAATACCAAATAAACTTATGCTAGACATAATACAATTAAAAGATTTTGAACTTCTTTTCCTTGAGATTGAATCTATTGCTTTTACATCTCTAACACATACAAAAATTATACACGAATTAGTAAATCATTTTTTTTATAAAAATATTTTATTTAACTATTCGATATGTTACAAAATTTAAAAATTAATTATGAAACGTAGGCTTGTGTATACTGCATAAAATTTGTGTTGCATCGTAGATACACTATTAATATTTTTTATATTTTGTTAGCTCGTGAAATATTAAAATTTCATAGAAGAGTTTGTAGGAAATTCATTTTTTTTTTAATTTTATAAAAAAAGTTAAATATGTTTTTAGTCTCTTAACTTTCACTAAAAATTTAAAAGTAGTCACTCCTTAAAACTTTGATCAAATTTAGTCCTCCAACTTATATAAATGCATGGATTTGATATTTTAAACTAGATTTTGTTAAGTTTATTTAACAGTTTCAAGTAGATATGTTTTATGATAACATTTCACTAAATCTAATTAAAAAGACTAAATTCAAACATTTATAAAATTAAGAAACTAAATTAGACCAAAGTTTCGAAGAAATACTAATTCTAATTTTTAATGAGAGTTAAGGAACTAAAACTATATTTAATCTTTATAAAAAAACAAATAAGAATCCTGCAAAATATATAAAAGTTATAGTAAGTATATATTTAATCTTTTATATATATATATATATATATATATATATATATATATATATATATATATATATATATATATAATTTAAAGTAATATATAATATTTTATATTAATTGATGATGAGTAAAAGGAAGCCATTAATATAGAAAATTGAAGAAATTGACTGATGGAAAAGAGATGCGAGAGATCCTCTCTTGAGTGTGATAAAAAAGGGTAAAAAAAAATTACAATTTATTTTTCTTTATACATAATTATGAGCTTTTTGGAGATGATAAAATTGAATGCCTTCGGTTCCCATAACCTTCTTGTTCTTTCATGTGTATAGATATTATATATATTTATCAAGTTTCTTTATATTTCTTTTGATATATGTGAGATCCTCAATTTATATACTTTCGTAATTAAACTAGGTCTAAATTTTAGATTGACTACTTGATTATATTATAATAAATTTTTTTTTATATATATATATATATATATATATATATATATATATATATATATATATATATATATATATATATAAATATATATATATATATATATAATATTTGGATATTTTATGTTTGTGATATATTATTAAAATTTGAATAATTAACTTTGTTGATAGTTGTTGTTGTTTATAACATTTAAAATTGATGTTTTCAAACTGCTAAGATCTTCACTAGTATACAAAATATAAATCAAATATTTAACTTTTCCGTTCTTTATTAAATAAAGTCTAAAATATTAAAAAGTTAGAAAAAATATATAAAAATATACAAAAATAAAAATATGATACTGTCTAGAACACATAAACTATAACATTAAAAAACTATAACACATATATAATTCATTATACCTAAAAATATAATGAATTATATTATCAACATAACCAATTATGTTTAAAAGTATAATACACACTGTGCAGGTATAATTGATTATACATAAAATTATAATTAATTATATCATGAGGCATAACCGACTATATCTAAAAGCATAAGTGACTATAAGACACGTTCTTTTCAATTTGTTCATGTTATCATAATGGACACGGCATATCAATGAGAATGTGTTCATTTTACTTGTAATTGATTTGAAAAAGGTAATTATATATCAAGAACCGGATTGGTATTCGATTTATTTATTCTTTTTATTGAAAATGAGCGGAGTAAATTCTCAAATATTATTTACAGAGCAAAGGTTAAAAATCATAATTTCAGAAATGATTAATAATATAGTATTGTTCACAAGCTTTTATACACCCACCGATATGGTAGTTAAAAAGTAAATTTTCTGTAATTGAATGGTTAGGTTCTATAGTTATTCACTTTTGTGTCTTTATTCTCATTTTTTTTACCTCTCATCTCCTTCCTCGTTATAACATTTATGAGAAGTTTGTCCTTGAACGAAAAAAACAAAAAGAAAGGATAAATTCAATAAAAAGAAAGTAATAAAAAATAAAGGGAACGGAAAAGTCACAAAGTTGAATATGGGTACTACTGAAGATAGCATGGTTTCCCATTTTGACCTAGGAAGACATGACCAAAAAAAATTCCAATTTCAATCGTTTCAAATTGATGGAATGCACCCGTGTGCAAATAAATCACCTCTTTGGCTACTTTTCAGTCAAAATTATCAATCAGGTTCCACTCGGTAACCCTCGAATATTCTACTTTTTTTTTTCTGTAACATAATTTTTTAACTATTAAATTTTTGATAATTTTTTCTTATAATTTTATATATTATTTTTTAAATAGTTTTCTATTTTTTTATTTTTTCATTCTCGATATTTTAAAGCTATTTAAAAATATCAATTGTATTTTTCACTTTAGTCTTCACCCGTTTATAATTTTAAAAATTAAATGAGGTCTCTTTATTTCACTCGGTTAAAATCTTGTGATTTTTCTTTGCCCTAACCTTTTTCTTACGTGTTTTACTTTCTGCTACTATAAGAAACATGTGATAATTGTGATGAACATGAAATTTAAGACTATTTTTATCTAATCTAAAAATCTACTTACGTAAACACTAGGAGATATATGTTTTTATAATAATTATTATATATTATTTATGTAAATACGGTGACTTGGCTTATTAGCTTCAGTAAATATATTAAAAGCCTAAAATATACTTCAATAGATTTTTTTTTAAAAGCTTAATTTTTTTTAATGAACAAGAATATACCAGACCATTTAAATTATATATTGAATATAGTACATAAAAGTAGAGCGACTAGAAGAAATTATGTCTCATTCACACAAAGAAGTTACATCTTCGACGAAGTTACCTTACCTATTTCCGGCAACTTACTAAAGTATTTGCTCTATTAATAATAACATTTTGGAATTTTTTGTCTAAGTTAAAATTAGGTTAGTTGAACACATCATCTTACTGCTACTCAACCAATAGAGTTACACTCTGTTAATAGTATCATGTGAATTTAACCTCTAACAATTATGGCTAAACTTTTTGATTAATCTTATATATGCATACCATCATATACATGTTATTAGTTAAAAATTTAATATATTTTTAGTCCTAAACTTTAGCTTAAAAATCAACAACTTACAATTATATTTTATTTTCGCCCTCAAACTTTAATAAAGTATTGCTATATATTTAATAAAACGATACATATAATGTAGTATAAAGTCTTACGTGGTTGAAAAAAATATAATAAGACTCCCAGTTAAATAATTTATCGGAAAATTACACATTGAATACCGAAAACTAAAAACATATTGTGCACTAGTACAAAAAAAAAAGTCCCTCTTTTATTGGTTAATGAGATTTTTTTTATTGGTTGTATTTTTTACTTATTCAAATAATATATAAAGTGGAAATTTTTTTTATTGGTGGTGAACTCATGTAAAACTTTTACGTCCTAATCACAATCCATGTAAAAAGTTTTATGATAATTATGATAAGATAACCATATGTTGAAGATCGAATAATTTCAATGTAAAATATTGTTATAATTAATATAAGGGTTAAATATGTTTTTAATCATTTAATTTTTAGTGAAAATTAAAATTAGTTACTTTTCAAAATTTTGACTCAATTTAATCTGTCAATCTTAGAAATACGTAGATTTAGTCATTTTAATCAAATTTCGTTAAGTTGATATGATGTTTCAAACACGTTTCAGGATAGCATTTGAGTTGTTCACACTATTTGACACATTTCTGCTTCAATATTAGTCAGAAACGCGTTTCAAACATCAAATAAACTTTAAAAAAATTTAAAAATGAAAGATTAAATTGATTCAAAATTTTCAAAATGATACAATAATTTCAATTCTCACTGAAAGTTAAATGACCAAAATCATATTTAACTCTTAATGTAATTATTTGTTACAGATATAAACTGGTATTATTCTAGACCCATGAAATTGGATAGAATAATATATATAGTAGACGGTAAAACTTATAGGTGAAGCAACTTCATATTCAAGTTTAAGTTGACAAAGCTGAATGTTAGAAGTCTTATATCGACTAGAGAGACAATTTAATAGTATATAAGTGGGTGCAAATTTTATTGTACAAGCCGATTTTGTAAAATTAAATTAAACTTAAAGTCCACTCCTTAATATAATGTCAAAATTATTTTTAAAAAACATATAGTTGCACCCGCTATCTCTGACCGTGCACAATTTTTATATGAATTAATTTACGTGTTTGAAGTTTCCTTATACGTGCCATTAATCTTCAAATTACATTTGTGATACATTGGAAGTTGCAAGTGATTGAATAACGAAGCATAAAAATTCAAAGAAAGCAAAGTGAGTTGAATTTGATTGTGAATTCCCCAGCGGACCCAAGAAGACGGTAACGAAGTCTTGATATATGATGATCAAACGCGTGGATTTTGACTATCACCATACGATTCCACTGTTCTAGAAATTCTTTGTAGTTTTGTTCACTCCAATAGTCCAAAGGAATCAGAATGTGCATTCCCCCATTTTATAAAGAACGTACCCTCAATCAAGGGTTCTTTCAATCTTCTTCAACTTTTCACTCTCCTTTCGTGTCTCTTGATCGTGGCTTGTGCTGTTTTTTCTCTTTTCTGCTCTTTATAGCGTGTGGCCACCGCAGTTCAGAAAAAAAATGCTCACTCAAAATTGGTTTATGCTCTTCTTTGTTTGTCTCCTAATAATTGCTCGCAACTTATCTGTCAACCCTAATACCGTGGAAGCAACTCGGGTTCTAACCATCAATAGAAACAGAAGCCACTTTAAAGGTGAATCTATCTCTATATATGCGCACGTGTTTCTGCTCTTTTCTCTTTCTTCTTTTCTTATCTCCATTGGTTCTTGCAGAATATGTAGAATGTTTATAAACCTGAAATGAATGTTGATTATTAATGTGTGTAGGGTACACAAAACGCCAAGTTTATTCCACTCTGGGGATGGTCTGCGAATGCTGTGATGGTAAAGCTGGAGAATGTACAACCACATGGGATGATGCTTGCTCCAATCTCAAGTGCCATCCATGGAAATATTAGGAATTCAGATACACACTCATAAATAAATAAATAAAATCAATATGACTCATGAATGCACTATGATCATCATATACAGTAAAACCAGCAAAAGTTCAGGTATATGATTATGTTAATTATACCAAAATTTAATTAATAATTGTTATCATTGATATTGTATTTATATGAAGTGATTGTATGACTTTCTTCAACAATTTTAAAGTCGTAGTTATGATTGAAATGTATCATAGTTATGATATTTTCAGCATTAACTTATCCTCTATAATCATTACATAGTTTATTTAAATTTTAAATACCTTTTTCTATTAGTTTGTTTGTTAATTAAGTTAAATATAGTATTTTATTATTAAAAGTATAAAAAGTTGGTTCTCAAAATATGATTTTGCTGTACCATAAATGAAGGAGGTATAAATTATGTTTTTAATGTCACTCAAAGTTGAGAAGCTTTTATAGTTTTTTCTATCAGAGAAAATTAGTTATATTTTTATATAATTAGATAGGTATGAATGGTGTACATAATGACATATAACAAACATATTATCAGTGAAGTTAACATGAGGTTAAAGGAGCAGTGGAAAAATAATAGAGAAAACTTATATTCTTGCTACTTAATAGTCAATTCCATGAACTTAATAAATTGGAACACTAGATTATATGTAATCTTTGTTTTCCTTTAAAATTAATATTGTTCGTGAACATTTAACTAAACCTAATTAAAATAAACTAAATAAAACAATATGATTGACATGTCTGTGTGACGGTAATAAGTGTGATTTCTGCCAAATCCTTGAATTTCTTTTGTCTTAGATTGAGGCATGTGGCTTCGTCAAAATGCATACTATATAATTCATTCGCACAGTTTAAAGGTTTTCGACCATTGAAAAAAAATGCAGAAAGTAAAGAAAAAAAAAACTAAGAAACCGTGATTTTCGCAAAAACCTTCAAATTCTTTAACTTTTTTATTATCCGGCCACTCAGACTAAGACGTGTAGCTTCACAAACTATAATTCGTTCGTTCGGTTTAGCTTCGCAGTTCTGTTTCATGAGAAAAATGTTTCATGGTGTGAACGAAAATAGATGAAAAGTGATTAAGGCATATACTTAAATTATGGTTTCCCTTCCATAAGAAAAAAAAGAGGCTAAAAGTACGAATTAAAAAAGATTAAATGTACGAAAGGCCTATAAATGTAAAATTAAACTAGCAGTAACAGCTGAATTCTTAACATATTCTTTAATTTATTTCATTTTAAATTTAAGTATTTCATAATTCAGATTAGGAGTTCTTCTAAATTCATATTACACTCAATAAAATATCATGATGAATTAAAGTTTCAAGTCAATAATATAAAATCACAATAAATTCAAGAATTTAAAAATTTAAAAACTGTGTTTCTGCCATCGGACCATCGGTCAAGCAGACCAATGACAAACGACTGCAGACCATCCACTACAGGCGGATCATTAACTTGAGACGTTGATGTGACAATCTCTCCCAAATGATCTAAGGGAGCTCGCAACCGAACGGCGCCCACGTTCATTATACATTAACATGATATTTATATGATGAATTACACAAGAATCTTATACATTAATTGTAATATTTAATATCCACTAGTAACTAACTCACACTAATGTTTTCTTTAATTTTCATTACATGGATCATTATTTTTCATGTTTAATTAAAAAAAAACTAAAAATTACTCACCTTCTCATATATATCATACAAAAAGAAGATTTATGGAGTTGAATAAAATGAAATCTATATGAATAGATGAAGAAGAAATGGGGTGGAAGTCATGGACGATGTCTTTGGTGGATGGCTGCCCTAGCCTTCTCTTTTCTACACTTCTTCCCTTATTCTTTTTCGTGTTTTCTATACTCTTATACGAGATTTAATTAAATAGGAAGTGTTTCATATGTCATTCATTGATAATAAGTATTATAATTTTTCCTATAACTATTGTAAAAACTAAAGAAAAAACTATAAAAATAATCATAGTGTTTAGAAAATTAAAATAGGTGAAATATTATACTTAAGAAATTAAACATAAGTGTTAAACATAAATAACACTTATCGGTATTAATTCCTTATACGGATTTATCTCATGTCACATTAATATATTGTCTTTCATATCAAAATAATCCTTTCCCCTCTTCGGAATCATGTACCTCCCACGCCTACTCAAAACCTATTATGATGATGAAGTGGGTGCAACACGGCAATTCAAAGTAGTTTTTACTGATTAAAATAATAGGTTTAAAATAATTGTTGAAGTATAAAACATTACTGGTTGAAGGGGTAGCTAATAAATATTTAAAAAGTGAATTTTTGTGAAGATTATAATCCTTGGAGAAGGGTGTTTGAAAGAGAAGGTTGAAGGGCTTGGTGGCATATTCCAAAATTCTAACACTTCCGACAATATTTGATGTGAAAAAGTACTTTAACTTTGTTCCAGAATATATTACCCTCCATGAAATTCTGTCATGCAGGTCTTTATCCTTAGTTATCCAAAACGAACCTAAGAGAATGAAGGGAATTCTTTAAGTACACCAATGTATATATATACTCTTCTTTAAATTCTCCACTATACACCCTCTTTAAGACCATTCCTCTGTGCCCTTTACAACCTTTATTTAAACCTCTTCATTAATCATAGACTAATAACATCTTATCGTTAACTAAGGATATTAAAAACCTTCTCTAATCTTCTATATGCATGCATTTAAATGCTTCCTTTACACTCAAGATTCTGGGCTACAATATCTACTCCTCTCAACATTATTCAGAAACAAGTGGTGTGCACTACATCCCACCATTTACATTCATTCAACTTCTTAACGTACCAATTAACGTTTCTGCAGTGCCAAATTAGCCACGTGGTTCATTTCAACGCCACAAACACCACGTTAAAACATTAACTCAAATCTTATTACACATCAACACATTTTTAGGTATTTATAGGTATGTATAATTAATTAAAAATGCCTCTCAGTATATATCTAATGACTTTATTACCTATCATTGACTTAAATATTTAAGAAATTAAAAGTAAAACATTCTATTCAAAGATATTCTAGCATGTAGCGTTATTAATGAACTTTTATTGAAATGTTTAGTTTATTGATTGATTTTTTAAAAAAATTGTTCTTGGAGCAATGTTTGCCATTTTTTTTCACAAATTTATTGATTAAATACCATTTATTAATTACATTTTTTTTAAATATTTGCACGTAAATGGAAGTTAAATTATTTTTACTTTTGCTTCTTTCTGATGATGCTATTTACCATTTTTCATGTAAAATATAAGATCACATTGAAATGATATAAAGATAAAATTTATTATTTATCTCTAACTGCGTAAACAAGGTAGCATGGAATAATTCTACCCAAGTAATCAAAAGTTTTGAATTTATTTTTTCAGAATCATCACACTCAATTTTAAACCTATATCTTATATACATGCAATTCAAACTCATAATTTTATTCATACCTCCCTCCCTCTCTCACTAGACCTACCAAATAGATAGGAGTTTTGAACGTGTTAGAAACTGAGAAGAGTTTGCTACCAATTAAATTCTCTAATTTTAAATAGTTTAAACAAATGATAACGAAATTTATTATTTTGATTATATCTTAATAAATTTTAAATTTGTATTTGTTCACCTTCTTAATACTGTAGGGGAAAAATTACGCATACTTTATTTGACAAATCATAGCCTTCACGAAGAATATATCCAGTAGCTTTTTATCTCCATTTCATTATTGATGAACGACCAAAATTTGTGGGCCTGATTTGACCATTTCTATATAGAGAATGAAAAAAAAATGTTTTTTCCATGTTGAGTGTATCTACTAATTTTGTTATAATATCTGGGTAAACTTTTTCTGGAGAATCTGCATAGCATGTTGAAGAATGCCAATTTGTGTTTAGGGTATAATAAAAATATACCAGTAACATTATGATGCATATATATGATTCTCGAGTCACTCAGGCCAACATTTAATAGACAATAGAAAATCTGTAACTGCATCCAACCAGAGAAATGGTATCTCTGGCCCAAAAATCACAAAGATTCTTTGAAAGATTTGATAGAACATAACTTAACCATGGGTTGGGGGTTGTTATTCAAAAGTAGGAGAATACACGTTCTATGGAACACAAATTAACAACCGATACTAATTTGGGTTAACAATGTGCTTGACCAATAACTATCTCATAAATATATCTGGTAAGAATTTAATTCTCAGGCTGTGACAAAATAACTATGAAAAAGAGTAAATTGATAACGAAAATTAGTTTCTCTTAATAGATTTTTTTTTGAAGATATAAGATAAATTTAAATTAGATTGAATCTCATATAAAGAATTAAATTTTAATTTTAATAAAAATCTTGTAAAAAGAAATAACAAAACAGTGGCAGTAGTACACAGAATTAAATGAATTGATAAGCAGGTAAACAACTGTGGGTGGTATGTAAAAAGCCATAGAAACTGCCATCTTAAGACCTTATCCATTTATTTCTCGTTCTGCGTGATTACCACTTCACCTTTTGCTTTCAACCACAGCTGCAAAGTTATCAGAACTCAGAACTCAGAACTCAGAACCACGATGTGTCTGTTTCCAAGTTACCATTAACAAAACTCAACCACATACATAAATATTTTAACATCCATCAAATTCAAGTGTCAATTTCTACAAAATATCAGGTCAAGATGATATATCTGTTCATGAGATGTAATAATTAATAGAAGAAAATTGAGTTGAAATAAGAATAAAGAAGTTCTTTATTCTTGTGTTGGCGTTGGAATAAATGAAGGTGAACGTGCATGTGCATTGCAGACACACCGGATGGATGCAAACATGATCTGTTCCAACAGTAAAGGTACTTATATATGATTTCAGAGATAATAATGGAATTTCAATGACACAACAGAAAGGTGCATGTTACTGTGTTCGACACTGCAAACTGTGTTTCTGCTACTGTTGGGGCAACTAAGTTTCGTCAATGACAACCAGGAGAATCATACACCATTTTTCAACACTTTTTTTCAGGAACTTTCGATATTTCTGCGTCTTTTTTTACCCTAATTTACTGATGAGGTTAATTTTTACTAGTTAACATAGACGAGAAGAAACTACAAAGCTAATGCGACAGTGTTAAAGGTTGGGTTTTTGGTATTGAGTTCATTACTGCGATTAGTTATAAAACTGATATCTTTAAGAGCTTTCAATTTTTGTTTCCAGATGAACTCTGCAATCTTTGAACCTCTCAGCACCTTTTCACCCTTCTATAAACTACTCCACTAAATTCCTTATCTTCTAACCAGTAATCAAATATTCTGAATGGTTTAGGTCTTCAACATTTTTATCATCTTTTAATAAAAGAGAACAATAGGTAAAGCAGCTTCTTTTCAACACAAGTTTAGTCTTTTAATTTGTGATTCAAAAGAAACCAGACCAATTTTATCTTGTACTTTTTTGGTACTCCTTATAATATAAAAGTAAAGAGATGTCTAATTTAATTGGTTTCCACAAGTCAACAACTTAATTGTCCATGTTTTTTCTTTCATCAGCATTAAAATGAGACGATAGGATTGTCCCAACCTTTATAAGAAAATATTAATTGTCCATGTGAAAAAATATTGAGCTAATTCAACTTATTTTCACACTCTTAGGTCATTTTATGTATAAGAACATAGCTAATTAGGTTTTAATAATCAAAGAGATATACTTTTGGCTTCATAGTATAAAAGAATAAAGAAGGATGACCAAATATTAAAGAATAAAGAAGGATGACCAAATATTAAAGAACACTTGTATGATTATATAACAAAATTAGATCTTTATTTCGATTTTTAAATACAAGAGTATATCTGTTTGCATTCTTGGCGAGTACGCTCACATATTTTAATTTGTTCAAAAGGTAATTATTAGAACAAAATTAAATATAAGAGGGACCTGAAATGGGAGAAAAAAAAATGCTAAAACTTTCGTTCTAGAAGCACCTTCTAAAAGAGTTATATTCTCATCTTAAAAAATGAGAGCATAAAGAGAGAAACCAAAGCTATATTGGAAACGCAGATGAAGAATGACAAAAACGATGGATGAAGAAGAATACGAAAATGTCTATAGATTTTATTCTCATCCATAGAACTTGAAAGCATAAATAAAGAAGGAAGACGGACGGTGATACCCAAGAATGTAGATGAAGAATGATAGAACTTAGAAGAGTAGAGAAGAATAAGAAAATACATCAAAAGAAAAGGGGGAAAAATGTGATGAAAGATTAAAAACAATGTGCAAAAAATGTCTTTTTAAGTCTTTTTATGCGGAAATTTTCACATATTTATGAATTATTAATTCAAAAGTTTAAAAAAATCCCATATTTTTGAAAATAAGATTGAAAAATCCACTTTTATTCTGTAAAATAGAAATTGCTAAACTTACAAACTTCTCACTTTCTCCATATCGATTTTGTCTTGTTTTTTTAAGGATATTTTCAGATGGAGTTTTATTGGGGAGATACAATACCAATGAAACAGTTCAATCATATAAGGCACTGACACCACTCTCAACCCAAAAGCCTTAAGGTTTTGGGTTGAGAGTGGTGTCAATTCCTTATGTGGTTGTGCTGAAGTCTCATTGGTGTTTATTCTCCCCAATGATACCCATCCTTATAAACCTAACAAGTGGTATCAGAGCTGATGGTTAAAACTGGCTCAGACGAGTGCAGTATGGTCCTAGTATCGAAAGTCTTCCTAGCAAGGGTCCCAGGTAAGGGTTCCAGGTAAGCGTGTCTCATTAAGAAAAAAACAGCGGTACAGAAAATGAGTACTCGTGGTTGGGAATGCTTCCGCTAGGGAAGTGTACCAATGTGGTTGAAGGACTCACCCTTGAGGGGTAGATTGTTAGGAATCTAAGTGTGAGTCTAAGTCCCACATTGACCAAAATTGAAAAAGTAAAGCACTATATAAGAATAAAGACCCATAAACCTATCTTAACCGGTCTCATTGTACTCAACGAAATTTTAAAACATCCCAAGCATTTAAAATTTTCCTCTCTTGTACATTTATATATAGTTGTCAATTTTTTTTCAAATGTTCTTTTATCTCAATCTTTTAATATAATTTCATATATTTTTAATAAGAAATTATCCATAACTAAAAGTAATTAAATATTATAATTAACGTTTATATATGTATTATTCCAGTTCAATAGTCTCAAATTTTTAAGAAATAGACAAGAACAATTTAAATGCACTTGTTTCTCAACTCTTTACTTAAGAATTTAAACAAAAGATAATTTAAATATTTATTTTCTTTCTCTTAAGACGTTAGCATAAAATTATTATAAGAATTTAGACTTAAAAAAATGTAGAAATAGCTTCCCGTCACTTAAAAATTCAAAAAAAAGACTTTATATATATATATATATATATATATATATATATATAATTTTAAAACTTATTTATAAAACCATTCATTTGTATGAAATAATGCACTCAAACCCTACTTTATATGAAAACGTTGAGATGGTAAATACGTAAGTTAATATCTTAGAGATAAAGTCTATCATTGATAAAGACTAAAAATGCATGTTAAAAATATATGTGAAGACTCTAACAATATCGTAGTTATGAAAATAATATCTTTAATATATTATTTGTGTTTTAAAAATAATATTTTGCTTCAAATAACTAAAAATAAATTTAATTTATATACACTACAATATAACCTAAAAGTGAATAAATCCACATAGGGTCTTTTTACCTTTTTCTAATGAATGGTTATCGTTTGATACGTCAGTTATCCTAACTCCTAATTAAAAGATAAGAATTTATTGATGTATGCTAAATTCCTTCCACATTATTTTAAGCACTCTAGCATACCCAACTTCTGCATAAGAGGTTATGGATGTATTAAAAGTTAATTAAATATTTGAAAATGTAAATAAAATATGTAAAACTTAAAAAAAAAAATCAACTCAGACAAATATTAATATAATCTCTTACTCTTTTTACATATTTATTTTTCAATTTCAGAACAAAACAGAAATAATGACCTTAATTTGATATTTTAGAAAATAATACATTCAATTTAAAAAAAAAATAGACGAAGTTAAAAATCAAATAAAAATAATTGAATCGTTACTACGTAATATAAGGTAAAAAATACTACTAACCATTTAAAAAATTCTCAAAACTTATAAAATATATATTTTTAATTTCCGGTAACAGAATAAATCTTATTAAATCATATGTAAATTTTTTATTTATGAATTTTTTAATTAATTCCTACTTAATTAAACTTTTAATAATTGTATTTTTGGTGCTAACAAAAATTACAATAATAAAAATATATTAATTAACTAAAATTAAAACAATTTAATAAATAATATTTTTCTCATCCAACAAAGACAAGAACACTGATCAGTGTGTGACATCATAAGTTCATTACTAAAATCGATAATAGATTAATGATTTAGGTTGACGTCTATAGCAAGAGACTATGATATTTTGACAAACTTTTTTTTGACAAAGTTTGACAGAGTTCTCTTTTCAAGCCACATCAAACCTTTCTCTTCTCTTTTAAAGTCACATCAAATATTTCTTTCATCCAATGAGGTGCTGCCATGTCGTCGTTGTTAGGAATTCAAGCGTGAGTCTAAGTCCCACATTGGCTAGAAATGAGAAAGTAGAACACTATATAAAGATAAAAACTCATAAACTCATTGTCTTAAGATTTTTGGTTGAGAGTGGTGTCAATGCCTTATGTGATTGGGCTCAGGTCTCAGGGGAGTGTCAATGCCTTATGTGGTTGAACTCATGTCTCATTGGTGTTTGTTCTCTCCAGTGAAACTCGCTCGATAGACCTAACCGTCATTGTCAAAAGTTTATCAAACAAACTTTGCTAAAAAATAATTTTTTTTTGATAGCAAGACTATTTAAGAGGCAGATAGTATAAGGTATCTTTTACTTTAAAACCATTAGAAGGTTAATATAATATTTCCTTTCATCTTTACAGCTTTATGTTAACTCTAGAATATGATATAACTGTCAAATCTTAATAAGTTAACACATTATAAATGACTTAAGAAACTTCTTTCTTCTTTCATTCATAATACCTTGGCCAAAATATTTATTTATATAGAGCTTAAACTCGTTACCAAGAATTGATGATTCTTTATTGATTAATATTAATCGCACAAGAATTTAGTCATACCTAATAATCATTCAACTAACATTATAAAGTGTCACATGTCCGATATGAAATTATAATAAATAACTTGTTAATTTCCATAATAATCTTAAGTCTAAAGAAATTATATATATTTTTTCAAAAGAATTTCTAATTGATAATTCAAAGGTAATATTAATCATCAAGAAATTTCTCTTTAAGTCAGTTCAACAATCATATTTCTACATCTACATAAATCATTTATATATGTAATTTGAAAATGAGATCTTTTAATCTTTATCCGATAAAGATCACTGTACACATACTAATTTATCCAAATTAATGATATCATCTCCTCGATAATCCTACGATAAATACAATTTAAATTGAATTATATAAGAATTATTTTCATTATTAATCTGTATTACAATAACGATTCTTTAATTTCAATCACGGACCTGATCTTGTTAATTCAATAAATACGAGAATGAAATAAATAATATTAAACATAATGTTATTATTAATAACAAATGTGTTTGTGTGAGGATAGTTAAGATAGAATTATGAGAGTTAACTGTGGGAAACATGAATGAAAGTAATGGTTGGTTGATTAGAAATGAGTAGGTAAAAAAGAAGGGAAAGTCAAAGGAGGAGGAGGTAGACATATGGCAAAAGGGGTTTGGATTTGGGTATGAAGTCGATGTGGGACCAAGGTGGAAACCCATGTGTCAAAGAAAGGGAAATTGAATGAGGGGCACATGGGCGCAGCATATTTTTTGGGCTTATAAATACCCTTCTATACGTATCATCTTCTACACATCATCTGCTACCATCACGTGCTCTCCTCTCTTCTCTTCTTCAATCTTCTTTCTTTCTCTCTCTCTCTCTCTCTCTCTGCACCCTTTTCCCCATCTTCCATCGTTATCTTTTTTTTTCCGCCTTCTTCCAAACCTGCAAATCTTATCCAATCTTTTGGTCGTTAAAGGATAGATATATACTTATCAAACTAGCTAGTAGTTTTGTCCGTTGGTTGACAAAGAAAGAAACCTTTATATTATACCTCTCCAAACACATAAAGCTAGCTACCTTGCTTCCTTCGTTAATCACTATATTAGTCGTAAGTCACACTCAATCACACACCAGACATGGAGAACAACAAAAAGAAAGTCGCAGCAGGTTCTTCCTCATCATCACTCACCAACTTTGATCATCTTTTTGGTCCCAAGGACCCCTCCACCACTTCATCTTCATCCACCAGCTTCTTTGGCTCCATTTTCCCACCTCCTCCCACTGTATGCTTCTTCTTTTTCACTTTTTATTGCTCAATCTTCCTTGCATATGACATCTCCTGCGTGTTTTTCTTTTTCGTTTTTCAGATTTTCTCTTTTGCCTCTATGGCGTACTTATTGTTTCTGACAACTTAACCAACACCTCTAATGTGTTGGTATAATAACAAAACAAAAGAATTAACTTCAATGGTTTATGGCTTTATAAGCTTTTAAGTTCCTTGATTCGTTTGAGCCGGTATGTATAAATAGCACGACTTTCTACGAGGTAGTTATTGAAAGCATTATGGTCAAACTCTTCTATCTAGGTAACTAACTATAACTATAACTACATGTCTGCAAAAGAAAAAGAACAAAAAAAAAAAAAACGTCTAATAATTTTTTCTGATCTAGTTTACTCTTGAACAAAAATGGAGTATGATGGTATTTGATATGAGAAAGCTGGGAAGCAAGTTGTTGAGTATGAATTTGTAAATTCTTTTGGTCTAGGTCGCATAAAGTTTTAATAGCTTTAATGAGAACTTTAAGCGTGAATGAATATGTTCTTGTATGAGTAGTGTTGGAGTAAAGTTAATATGAGGAGGATTGATCTCTGAGCGATATGTATAGCATATACTGGTTTGAGAAAAATAATTGACATAAGATATAGAGTTAACCCTGTTACTCTTTATTGAACTTTAGGTTGGAGGAAGAGATTCAACAAAACAAGAGATGGGAGGCAAAAATTATGGAGCACCAGGTTCGTTATGAGACATATACCACTTTGACCTGAAGTACTAAATATGCCATGTTTCAGTTCATCTCAAATCTTGTCTATAGACAGGGAACATGTGGCTTTTTCAATCCAATTTTAATGTCTGGGCTTATTTAGTAAAGCTTCAGTTGGATTCGTTTCAGGCAATTACGGTTACAAAGGTGAAAACAGCGGTGTCTCCAACAAGAATGCCAGTAGCAATTATCAGAATGAGGCAGTGGAGCCCAGTAGTTACTACAGTTCATCAATCTTTTATGGTGGTCAAGAAAATTATTCCCCAAGAACCAGGACCACTGAATCCCACCACATTGTGAGTGCCTCAATTCCCATCCTTTATCATCATGGTCCATGCTGTTGATTGCCAAAGGGATCATTATTTTATATATATAATAATATTTTTTTAAGTACAACCCCCACTGTTTTTACATTTAGTTACACATATGCTTTTGCACCACATATATGCTTTATCTTTTATACATTTTCCTCAACCTTGCTTTCTTATATCATAACACAAAGTAAATCACACTTTCTCTTTTCTACCTTTCCTTTTAACCCCCAAAAGATAAGTGTAAGGATCATTGGCTACATATAAATAACATAGTGAATACTTTATAGTTGTAAGTATTTACATGCATATGTGTGTTGTATTTTTTGTTTTTTAGTTGAAGCATATTTGGCATCTTTGCAGTTTAAGAAAGATAAGGAAGACGATGATCCAAACGGTAACGATTCAAATAGTGCTTCAAGAGGGAACTGGTGGCAAGGTAGGACAATCTTGGTTCCACGTAGCAGAAGATAAGGAAATAAACAAAAATTCTAAGTTAAACAAAATTTACTGACTTTATAACACCTACATTATTTTCGGTTCCTGCAGGTTCTCTTTATTATTAACATCTGCGAATGTATGCAAAGCTTCCCATCCTGTGGACCAGGTATTTGAAATTCAAATTTAACTCCTGTTTCTTTTTCCCTTTAAGGTTCATAGTTAGTCAAATTCTACTGCTAAAACTCCATGTTTTAAGTGTATGCAAGAGAAACATTGCAACTTTATATCCAAACTATCACGTTCTGGAATGAGCTTTGAAAGATGGAGAATTTGTTGATTTTGCAGGATGATATGTATGAAGGAGACCACATACGGTGTACGCAGTGGCAGTGGTCTAATTAAGTAGGAAAATAAGACATGGTAGCGGACACTAGAACTCTTCGACGACATGTGTTGAGTCCTTTTTGTCACAGCTCGCACATATAAGTTTGTAGCACATGATAAGTCAACCATTATAGTTGTTAGTACGTAGTAAAAGCTTGAAGCCATAATTACTAGCTGTTGTGTTCTTATTTCATGCAAAAAGTTCGGTGCTGGTAACTGACTTTTGGTAGTGTTCTAGAATCATGTGATCTTGTTGCATGTACTTTAAGGTTTCCCGTTCTATCCGCTGTGTAGCATGTAGCTTTCTGTGACTTATAAATAAGAGCTGCATTTATAAGCTTGCTTTTTCTATAACATTTTTTTATAAGGATAAATTAAAATGCAAAAAAGATAAGCCACCACAGTTAATGCACCTCCAGCAATACAAAAGAAAGGTGCAGTACATCAACATGAAAATGAAAAAATAATAATAATAATAATAATAAAACTCCCAGTAATAGTAATAAGTCCACTATTAGGACAACAAATTGAAATAGCCCAACTCAATTCTAAAAGCAATTTGAGTGAACTAAATCAATGATATAATATAAGTTTGAATTTTAGTTAAAAAATTACTTTAAATTTAAGTGGAGTTGGAAAAAAAAAATACCTCTTTATTAAGTCAATTGGAATTCGAAATGAATTTTGTTTTTAATAATGAAAAAATAATAAAAAACACAATATCCAGTATAAACTGATGAAAGTTAATTTAGGTAACTGAAACTTATATACACTCATAATTGTTCGAACAATAACAACTCTACAACTGTTTTAACAAATTAAACAACACTAAATCATCCAAATTTCCTTTGAATTACTTAAATTGCTCGAATTACTGTTTAACTATCTAAATTGAATGAATTATATTAACAGGCCTTTTTATTTTATAATATATTTTTTCAAATTTCTAAATTTTGACTCACAATATAATTTGATTTAAGTATTTATCTTTTAAATGTAAATTTTTTATTTTAAAATAGTTCAATTTTTTTATGTAGATAATTTCCAGTTTGATGTAGCTCAAATATGTTAAACAACAACCATAAGTCCAGATTTATATATACAGTTTTATGCAATAATATTACATGTAAGAGACATAGAAGAAAATAATCACCGTCTAGAAATAGTTAATTTTATATTTAAATTTTTTGATACATCTAATAAGTCTCACATAATTTAGAAGTCAAGATCCAAAGTAGTCTAAATACTTCTATCTTTACTTTTTGATATGTCTTTAAAGGATAAAATCAAAGGATAAAATCGTGAAGGAATATGGACTAAAAGATCTGTATACTAAAATAATTTCTTTCTATATTTCTATCTAACCGGATAAGCAAAAATAAAACTTAATTTCTCATTTTCTCTGAACCAAAATCACGTAAAGAAAAAGCTTATTATAATTTTCCTGTTCACTTTTTGTCTTTCAGTTTTTGTACTTCCCTCAAACACAAAGTGGAAAAGCTACGTGTTATGTGAGTCCAGGATCAACCATTATTATGCCTAACACGTTCAGTGCAACATAAACAAGAGTGGTGGAACTAATCATTGTACTGATATAAGGTGGAAGAAAATTGTTTCAATATTATCGATCTGTTAATATATAATAAAGTATGCAGTATTTTAATACGAGAAAAATAATTAAAACGAACTGAACAATGTTAACTCAGTCTCTCATTAAAAATGAACCACTGAATCCATCCATAAGTGTTAAATGCTGAAGGAAGGTATAATAGCAAAACATAGAGTTAAATGTGTGATTATTAATTGTGAATCAGTGTACGCAGCAGATTGTTTACGCATTCAACAAAAATCTGGACAAAGCATTACCTCATATTAACATCATCTTCTTATGAAACTTCTAAACAAGAAGTCGTTATGAATTCAACCATAAACTCATTATGATTGAGCTTGGTAATCGAGAGTGGTGTAATACCTTATGTGATTGAGCTCATATCTTATTGGTATTTGTATCTCTTCAGTGAAATCTACTCTATAATTTATAGGGAGAAAGTTTTGTGGACACAAATACTTTGTATAAAGATTTTGGTATTAGATGTATTCTGCAACACTGTTATTCCCTGTGGTTTACTAAGAAGATAAATGAAGATTCAATCCTACTATCACTACAAGTACTTTTTTACTAGAGAATTACAAGAAGTGATGGTAAAGGATATCATTAAACTTCTTTAGTTTTAAAATAAATACACTTTTTTTTAGTTTTATTCTATTTTTAATAACATACTTTTTTTTATATTTTAAAATAGCGAAAGTTATCTATCTTATTTTAAGTGAAAGAATTTTTTTCATAAACCAAAAATTAAATAATTAAATTATTGTACACTAAAAATATAAAAAAAACTTATTTATTTCTAAACAATAAATTATCTATTTAAATTATAAACAATTATTTAAGAAAATATTATTTTATTATGAAATAAAAAATAGCTCTAAAATATAATTTTTATTTAAACTTTTATGAATATATCATTTTAAATAAACTAAGGGGTATGAGTTTCACCTTTTTAAAAATAGAAGTAAGATAAATTAAAAACACAACAAAAGATGTATACCCTTTAAAAAACCTAAATTAAGATCTAAACATCCTTTTATTAAAAGTATAATAAAAACGTATTGATATTTTAAAAAAAATGTATCCATAGTAAATGCAATTTTATTTAAAGATAAGTTGTATATTTTATGAAAAAAAAATAATTAATCGCTTTTAATAAAACTTCATCAGTGGATTCAACAACAAAAATCAATAACAATGAGCTGGGAGCCAAATCACACAAAAATACTTAATACCATTTTTAACTCAAAACATAAAAAATATATTTATAGATTTTTTTATTATATATTACTTAGCATAAGATTTAGATTAACATCTGTATCACTGACACGTGTTATTAACCACAACAAACATTTATAAAACACTTCCTATAGAATCCATATGTAGTCCTAGTCCATTAGTACTACATACTCTCACCATCCATCGTTTAAGTCCATATTAATTACAAGTTATAAAATCATTTTCAATCAAAATATTATTTTATAGAAAACTATTTTTTAACATGAAATTTTAAGAAGTTTCTCTTACAAAGATGATAATTTTTAAATAATTTCTATTTTTCAGTTTTCACTTTTTTATATTTTAAAACTATTTAAAAATTTTACCTTAAATTATAAAAAATTATCAAAATATTCTTGAATTTTTTTATCAATATAAAACTCCAACTATCTCTTAACTTTAAGAAGGCTAATATACGGATAAGATGGAAATTTCCCACTTTAATTTACTACAACTTATGGAAAATACGGATATATAGTTAGGTGAGATTTGAAAAACAAAACGGAATTGTTTTGCCATATGATCTAAGTCAGATTCCAAATCAATTACTGTAGATAACTAAAATTCATGAGATGGTGCCAATTGGTAAGATTTATCAAGAATGAAGAAAGATGACCGTTGAATTTGTTTCTCTCTAATATCTCGCATCGTGATTCAAAATGAAGAAGGAATATACCCTCAAAATGGCATTGTGCAATTGATAACTAATTCAAAGACTTGAGATTTCCAATTGATGTTTGTATAGTGAGCCGTAGAAACATGCGAACGAGAGATTTAACACGGTAACTTTTGAACTTCGATGAAAATCAAGAAGGAACGAAAGATAAAATAGTGACATTATTAAGAAGAAGAACAATTTCAAGACTGGTGAATTAGGGAAATACAAGCTCGCAATTTTGAGTTGTTATCATTAATATAAAAATTATTAAAAAATATATCAAAAATCACTTGTGTAATATAAATAGATGTTTTCTTAATGAATAAGGCTGCTTTTAAATACGAATAACTGGCTGATGCAAAAGCCCATATGATAAGGTGGGCCTTATTTACTGTCCAGTCCAATCCCCAAAACAAATCAATAAAAGTTGGTGAAGTCGCTTGCATGTAATAAAACAATCCTTTTGAGGCAATCCACCAGTTCAACCTTCTTAGTGCTTTCGCATGTTGTATTTCTAAGCTAAAGAGAAAAGTACATTTTATATACATTTTTTTTATTTTTAATTAAACAATCAAAAATCAAGAATGCGCTTAAAAAAACATTTAAAACTCGACAAATTCTAAAGAAATTAATAGTGCTGCTAGAGTTAATTGGAGTCCAACTGATTCAATGGAATCAATAAAAGAAATTATTCAACTTGTAGATTGATTCAAACTTAATATGAACTATTTTTTGGTTAGAACTCCTTTCAATTAAAACTCGTTGTAAATCAATAAATGTAGTGTTACATTCTATTTAAATTTATTCATACACAAATAAAATCAATAATCATAGTTTTTACTAAAATTTTATTTCATTTTCAAACTAATTTGAAGTTATTCAATTTCGGTCAGTAGCCAGATGCAAAAAACGAAAAGTAGCGGACCTTAATTCTCATACAATTCAGTGGCAACTAGGGAGAGAAACTAACATTTACTTAGATCATGAAAAAGATGAAGAACGATTCTACTAATGACTCTTCGAACCAAAGGCTCCGCTCAAATTCCAATGAAATTGTACATGGAGTTTGAAATGCAATTCAAATCCCAATATCACTATTGTTTGGGTTAACTAGAAGTGTTCACCGATGGAGATAGTAAAAGACTAATTCTTGAAATACTAAAATTCGTTTATAATGCTAAATTTTTCATCCAAAAGTTCTTCCATACTCTAACATCAAGATCTAACTTATCATCAACCATCAAACTGCTTGTATTGACAAAGATGAATATCTCAAAGCCTGATTCAGAAGAACACAACAAAAGCAACACTTCCATTCCAGAGCACATTCGTATTAATTTACACTCACTCAGGATCAATTTTCAAATCCCAGAGTGAAAATTTCGCGAATCGGAGTTTAGAACATGTCCAAAGGTCCAAAACTCAGTAGAAATCTAAACCTCCGCAATTTCAACGATGACACATAAAGTAGCCGCATCAAACATTGTAACCGCGTTAAACGTGATTGCATTCGTTCACAGAAAACCTAGCGAGTGAAAGCGTACAGAACGAGCGAGGCGTAGATGAGGAGCGCAATGGGGACGAGGATGAGAAGCGGAACGACGGCGGCGTAGGTGTGCGAGCTTCCGCAGGCAAGCGTTCCAAGCTTGATCTGCGCGACGTTGACGAGCGCAAGCATTAGAAAGGCGCAGCCAAAGACAGATCCCACGGCGGAGACGAGCATTCCGACGCGGAGGGAAGAGCGGTTGACGTGTGCGACGAGGTGTTCGACGGCGGCGGGGTAGTGGAAAGAGGTGGTGCGGGAGAGGCGAATGGCCTGCTTGAGCGCGAGTGCCACAAGGCTGGAGAAGAGAAAGGAGCTGAAGGAGTAGACGTGGAAGGCGATGAGGTTCTCGGCGATGGCGGAGGTGGGAGCGCACGCCGGATCGGAGTTGAGACTGTTCTGCGGATCGTTAGGGTTCCAAGTTAGCCCTATGAAGACAGCGAGAGTGAAAAGCGAGTTCACGTTCACTATCGCGTCTAACGCGGTGATGTGAAGACTCGTGAAGGAAGACATTCCTATTATTTTCTTCAGGCAGAAAACAGGGAAGAAAAGGAGAGAAGAAGACGAAAATTGATGGAATGGACTCTCAGCAACGAAACGCTTTCACCGACCCGTTTTCTTTAAATTCAAAGATTTATTCGTAATTCTTTTGGTCTTTTTTCGTGTTTAACAGTTTCTTTTTATTTATTTTTTAACAGGGAAGAACAATGATAAATAAATATGTTTGTGACGTTTATCTTGACCAAAATAAATACGTTGAGAACACCGTGTCCGAATTCCAAAGAACTAAAGTAGTGAGTGAGATAAAAAATAAAAATAAAAATAAAACTTTGAAATAATTGGACAAAGATTTTTAAATATTAAAATTGTGCCAATCAATAAAATCTGATAAAGTTCACATTTCGTGTTCCTTTACCATGTTATCTATTGTGATTCCAAATCTATTTTCAAAGAAAATTGCAGAAGCATCCTGACAGAGAAAAAAAAAAGCGTACACGTTTGGTGCTGTGATGTTTACATGTGGAAACCATCTAGAAATTGCTGTATTAATTTATTACTTTAGTTGCAGATCAACATCCACAAGGGCATTTGGTCTAGTGGTATGATTCTCGCTTAGGGTGCGAGAGGTCCCGAGTTCAATTCTCGGAATGCCCCACTTTTTAACTTTTGTTTTCCCTTTTCTTTACTTTCAAGTCTCCTTTGTCAGTGACCACTTCCTTTCTAGTTTCTAACTCCTGCATTTTAGTACTCCAAGATGGAGTGTCTCAGGTCCCACTTGTCAATTATACGAATAACCAAGCTCCATTTTCTTATGTTTGGTACATAGGAAACTTTATACATATCATTAAATGTTAATGTGATTCTCAGCATTTTTAAATTCAAAAGCCAACTGCTTCAGATCTCAATATGAATTTGAATTCTCAATACCAACAAATATATATATATATATATATTCATCATGAATGATACAAATGTAAAAGTTAAAAAATATATAATAAATGCTTCTTTCTAAAAGTCTATGCTCCACTAAACTAAGTAAACTTTGTGCCACCGAATTTCAACAATCTTGGTAATCATTTGGTTTTGTTCTTGATTGTGCATGGTTTCTTCTCACGTTGTTGTTCAGTTTTCTTGCTACTTGGGTTTGAACATTTCACCTCAGTTGAGTTGCTGCATATCTTAGTGGTCTTTGTCTCTACTCCAAGGTAATTTGACAGCACTCTCCTCACCCCAAAGCCACGACGATGAGGTTTGATGCTGTCGTTGTTATGGAGGAAAGGAGTTCTCTCCCCTCTTGCAGGACTAATGAGTGACACAGAAGCTGGTGAAAAGCCTGGTCTGCCAAATGCTGCTTTGTGCGGAGTAACAGTGCCTGAGACAGACACCGAATGTGGACGTGTAACCTTCTTCTGCTGAGAAACCACGTTAACTGTTGTAGCAGTAGTAGGAACTAATGCAAACCTCTCTGATTGTTTGGTCAAGTCATCCACATATAGCAAATCATCAATGCGAGCTACAATGTTAAATGCCATGCTCTCCAAAACTCTTGAGTAGCTCTCCAGCACGGATTTCCCGACATCCTGAAATGTCGGTGTAAAAATGTGTAAATGATATATGCAATTATGAAGGTAAGGATCTTTTGAAATGCTTCCGTGAAAATGTGTAAATCATTAAGAGTCTGATTATTTTCACTGTTTTCTTCCAAAGTTTTTAAAAAGGGAAAAAAGGCTAAAAATAAAGTGACACTTTTTTTTACTAAAGGGATACTTTTTCAAAGGGACTTAATGTATGCAATTGAGGAAGTGCAAGGAAGATGCAGATGGACTGAGAAATATGTAAGGAAGCAACCTTGTTGCACTGGATCTTGCTGGTATCAAGGGTGGTTTGACTTAGGCCTGGGAAACGCTGCTTCAGGGAAACTAGAATGTTTTCAGCTCTATCTGCTAGCAATTCTCTCTTATCTCCATCAGCCATGAAGTCCTTGACTATTTCCCATGATGATTTTGGGGTAGAACGGCTGGGCCTTGGGGATGGTAAGAACCGAGAGTGAACTCTTCGGCGCCACACATAAATTGCTGCTTCCACACGGTTTGCAATCTCTAATGCAACATGTTCAGAGGATATGTCTAAGCAATCAAGAAGGTACTCTTGGGAGAATTGATCTGATGTTATGTAACGGTAAACAAAATCCCCCAAGCAAGTTCTTCCATTCTGCAGAAACCCATATTCAAGACAAAGTCATAACTTGACAAAAAGTTAACTAAACAACATCTTATTGCAGGTACACAGAAATCATTGCTCACATTGCTTAAGTTAACGTACATCCAAAAGAAAGATGTGTGATAGTCCCTTAAGCTTATTAGTAGATAAGCAAGGTGAGTGTAAATTGTAATGGTCTAATCAATATTCTTTGTTTGCTCATTGTTCTTAATCATAGAATGACACAAGGGGCAAAAGTCTATCAATGATACAATTTAGATTAGACCTTAGGAAGAACTTCCAAATATGAGTCAGGAACTTCCATGTCAGCCAAAGCAATGTTGTTGATAGCCATGGCTGCTTTTAGTATTTGGTTTGCACATTCTCGAGAGTGATTCAACTGTTTTCTCGAGTCTTCACTGAGTCCTGCAGGGGGCACACGAGGTACGGGAAGCCACCACTTCTCTTCTTGCCGCTGTATTGTTTTGCGAAAAGAGGCTGAACCATCTGCTTCTGCGGCTACAATTCCTTGGTCTACATACCAGAACTCTGTAGAAGTGAAACTATCTAAAATTTCCTGTTGTAAAAGAAGATGAACATTACAGCCTCAAACATTTAATGAAGTCACAAAAATTTACTAGTGAGCCATGCAAGAGCGAGATTCAATACTCACGAGAAGCATGTTATCAAGTTTGCGAAGAGCTGGAAGGTTGATAAAAATATCTGTCCTAGGTCTGCAAGTCATTACCTGCACAATGCACCATATTAGAAACTTCATAATTATTAATTCCCTTTTGAATAAAAATCAGACTTCAGCATTGAGATCAAGAACCAATCCAATTTTACCTCGAGCTTACTCCCATCAGGAAATGTTTGCCAAGAAGGCATCAACTCAACAATGTAATCACTAACACTAACAAGCCACTCCACCTCTCTCTGCCACATTTCTTTCTTCTCAGAAGGTAAAGGTTCTAGTCTCCATAATTGCCCAAACACAGTTGCTACACGTTCAAATAATCCAAATTTGAATAAGTTACAAAACTCAAATTTACACCAAACGAGAAAATTCCAAATTTTGAACCACTTGACCAACAAAGACAAAACAAACAGTTTCTCAATTAAACGGATAGCCAAATGTCTGTGTGCAAGAGAGAAAGCATACCACACAGATTAGTAATGGCATTAGAGATGGCCAAAGCAGTGCAAACCCCTTTACCAGAACCTGACATATCTTCACCAAGCAACAATTTTGCAAACCTCTCCTTCATCATGTCAACTTCTGTTTTAAACAAATTAAAATAAATCTAATAATTAGCACTAATTAGAGTTATTACACAAAAATAACAAAGGGACATTAATTAATGACTTGAAAAGGAGTCTAATTATTAACTCCAACCAATTCAACTGAAAAAATAGTATCTATGAAGTAAATTTCCCGTCCACAATCCTTTTCTACTTTCCAAACACAGCCACGTCCCATCTATTATAACATTCTTTAAAAGATAAAAAAAAATAACTAACCTGACAGCTTCAAACCAATACGACTAAGCTTAGTGTTTTCCAAGTGGGATTTATGTTCGTTTTCTTTTTCACGAGAATTAGAGCGCTTGGAGAGTGTAGCCTTGAGAATGGGCCAACCCAGAGGAGCGGGTGAAGAAGAGCCTTTTGCCTTTGCTTCGTCAACGGTAACTGAAGAAGTGGATGCACAGAAACTGGTTTCCCTGGAGTCTGCAGTGGAATCCGTGAGAGAAGAGGAAACCCCATCGGTTTTGTTTCGAGAAGTTTCGTTCTTGTCGAAAAAAACATCCATCTGGGAGAGAAAGAAAGCGGTTTGAGTCGAAAAAGGGAAATGGGGCAGTTAGCAGGGAGGCAGATAAGAAGATACTGCGAACGTGGTTTGAAACATAACGGTAAGACACATGTGAGGTGGGTTTGAGGATATATGAAGGGACCGCTAAGGATGTTTCATGGAAGAAAAGACGATGCAATGATGAAGACGTGTGGCTTTTTCCGAAAAGGATTACACTCTCTGCACTGCATAGTGCACACAACACACAAACTCTCACACACACACACTCTCCCACCAACAAATTTGATTTCAAGTTTGATTTACTTACCAAAATGCCAACGTCTCTCTTCTGGCTTTCGCTCTCAGAGTTTGAAGGTAAGTTCAAAATATCAATAAAAAAATTTGAACCTGGTAGCTGTGGGAGTAAGTAAGCAGAGCCACACTACGCTACAACAACAACACGCTCAACCATCATAATTACTTTTTTGGCCTTTCACGTTTGCTCTACGATACGACCAGTAAGATTGAATGGCAGAATTTTCAAATAAAAAATAGTATCTCATTCTGTCACTTATTTCCCTTTTTAGATTTTCTCGTAGAAATAAATATATACGTAATATTTCTTCATCCCAATAAAATAACTCACATTTCCCATTTAATCAATTTTTTTCAGTTTTACTTCACAACTAATAAATATTAATTAAAAATTATCTAAAAACAGTAAGAGCGTGATTGGTAAACGATACTTAGAGTTATTTTTTTAATTTTGAAAATGTAAATAAGTATAAATAACAAATTTTCAGAAACTCGACACTTGAAAAAGAAAACACGGGAGTATACTATTTCAAAATTAATTAAGAGTTTTTTGAAAAAAAAATTGACGCTGTTTAATATTTCTTATTTATCATACCATTATGTCTTCACGAGGAAAAAAAATGAAGATATAATTTACTTGACCAAAATCTACCTGTACGGAAATGGTAACAATATCATGTGTTTCTGAAGATTTTGTACCCTCCTATGATTACTTACTTATTTGGGGAAAATAGATAGTATTTTATTCAAATGGAATGTCTTTTTAGAGAAAAAATTTCATGGTTGAGTTAGGGTTTCATAGTGTGGGGCTTGGCGAAGTTTGTAGCACTAATTAAAGGAAAAAAAAAATTAGAAGTATAATAAGATAATAATTTATGTGGATATGGATCGATAGTGTTGGTATTTTAAAATTTGAATAGTTTGATGGCATGCAATATTTACGAGCTTGTATTGAAAATGGCACCATAATTGGTCCCTCTTCTATATATCTTCCAACTCCTACTATCAAAGTTCTTTATGGTATTTATTGATAATCAATTTTGCTTGATTCCGTAGCACTAGAAGAAAAAAAATCCTTAATTATCTCCTTTTGCAAATATGAAAATATAAAATCAGCCACTCCACTACGAAATTTTGCCATAGATTTTTCTTTTTACAGCTACTGCACTTTGATTATATTATTTTTGTTTTTTCTATTGTAGTTTCACAGTAGAGATACAATATATATAATTAGATTCAGATCTTATTTTTAATAAATGTGAAACTTAATCTCACACTTTGATTTCTAATATCAATTTTTTAAAATCTATAAGATGTGTTACAAATATAACTTCCTATCACTTCAATTCCAAAAATAAAATAATTTAAAAAATGTCTAAAAATACAAATACTGTCACATTAATCTCTAAACTTAACTGTCTACAATCACTATAATTCTAAAAGAGTGTTAAATTATGCTAAAACTATATAACATTTTTAATTTTAGACTAAAATAGGCAACAGATTGTAATTTCATTAACTTTTTTTTTTTCATTTTGTTTACTTACAGAGATTAAAGGGGACATGTTACTTTTTTACTTTTTTAAGGGTTATTTTACCCATTTCAAATTTGATACATACGCTCTAACTAAGTTTTTTAAAAACTTATTTAAAATTAATTATTTTTTATATTCTTTACCCCATTTTAAATTATATTTTGTAAGGAGATATTAAGTCATTACAAATTATTTTTAACTGAGCTGTGTTTTCATTTATTAACTTTGTATAACAATAAAAAGAAATATAAGGAAAATAATATTTTACCCACTTTTTTTGACCCACTTTTAATTGAGCTGTGTTTTTTGTAATGATGTAATATGATGATCTAAGGATGACGAGAATAGTGGATTAAAAACGAATCAAAAAAAATGGATTAAAATATCATTATCCAAAATATAAATATATACGTCTGCGGTTGTATAATTATAATATATATTGAGTTATATTTTGTAAAAGAAACAATAAAATAATGATTAAATAATTTATATTTATGTCGTGTAAATCTTTAATGTATTTAAAGGCATCAAATAATTTTTTACTCGTAAATCTTTTTACGATAAGTTTATTAATTTTGATAAAAGTTATCTGTAAAGATATTAAACTTAGTTTCTAAAAAAATAATAATTTAAAATTTGTGCACTAGTAATATGTATTGATTAAACTATTCAAATTATTCCTATGCACACACACTACGTTTAATTAAAAAACTGTACTTAACAAAATACAAAACGTGATATTATTAAAGTGGTAATAATAATACCAAGGTTTTTGGCTCTTGCCCATTTTTCACGAGTTCGGAATTATTATTGACCAAGGGCTATCTTGTAAATTTGTGTCAGATAAGTCTGTTTTTTAATTATTTAATTAAACCTGAAACCAAAATATGGCCGTTAAATAGCAGTTGGGCTTTTCAGAGAAAGTTGCCTCACATGCCTTCCGATAATCTATAACAATATATAAAGGGGATTCCCCTTTTTGTGTCCACTTTTCAAAATATCGATTTTACCCTTTAAATATAATAATTTATTAAATTTTTAAAAATTGATCGTTATTTTTACAAATTTTTTATAAAATCGGATGTCTATGCTTCTTCTCTTCTTCTTTATTTATCAATGGTTATTCTTTTATCTGTTCTGATATATTTCACTTTATTTTTATCTGTTCTGATATATTTCTTCTTTATTTTTAACTTAATAACATTATAATATTATCACCTACTAATATAATATCACACGTATTTAAAAAGTACATACACACAGGCGTGATACCGTCTGTGTTACGCTAGTCTTCTTATAATCTCCTTTCTTTATCCATTCTAACAGTCTTGTCTTTTCCAAGATTAATCAATTATTATTAATTAATAAATGAAGAGACAAGTCATTATCAAACTAAACTGATTCTGTCATTGAGAAAATATCTAAATGTGACGTTGATTTTACAATTAATCATTTATATATGTTTATTTATTTGACTGTAATTCCCAACAACCACATTTTATATGAAAAACTGTAATATTTTTCCAAGGAATCTTCTAGTTCTATCGTAAAATAAATTATTTCTAGTATTAAACTATTTTCCAGAATAAACAGTTACCCAATCTTAAATATTTGTAAAAGCTCAATTTTAAATGATATTTAAGTTTGTTTAACTATGAATTTCATTGGAAAAAAAAATCGGTTACCACAGTTCTTTTTTCGAGAGAAAGACTAATTTCAGAATGCGTTCATATTGTAAAACAAAAAGAAAAATTAATTATGTCTCTCGATTGAGAATTTAATCTCCGATAATAATTTTTTGTAATATATTAAATATTTGGTTAATTATGTTTGTTTGTCTCTGGAGTATTAGTAATTTCTTGTTTTAATTCCCTCCCCGTTTGTTTTATTTTTAGTCCTTCATGTTCCTTTTAAATCTCATGAAATTCATCCTTAATCTTAAATTTCATTAATTTTAATTGACATTTGTCTAACAGATCATGTAAGGATTTTGTTTAGTGGACAACTTTTTGAATTAAAGCAATAGTATAACATATTGCATTCAGATTTATGGACCACTTGTATACATTACGTGACAAATCCGTTAGACAGATGTTAATTAAAACTAACTGAGTTTAAAATTGAGAACAAATTTCATAAGATTTAAAATATGGAAGACTCAAATAGAACAAACGTTAGATGGGAGACTAAAACAAAAAATTATTGATACTTAAGAAACGGAAAACATAATTAATCTTTAAATATTTAATAAATTTAATTTTTTAAATTAAGTTATTACTCTTAACTATTTTATTAATTGGATAATAATATATGATTGATATGATTATTATCTTTATCATATATTATTATCGTCATGTTATTTTATTATTTTATAAAATTATAGATTATAAAAGTTTACAATAAAATATTATTTTAAATATGAGTTTTTATTATTCTAAAGATCTTAAGAATTCTTATAGATTTTATGATACTTATTAGGTGTTTAAAATTAATACATACCTCAAAACGAATTTAGATTAACTAATTTTTACTTAAATGATATTTGAAGTATAGATATTCGATATGTTTTTTAAGAAAATGTTGATGATACGTGACCAAAATCCACAACTACTTCTGAATGCATAGCCATAAACTTTGTCCAATAACAGGAGAACAATATTCGATTAAAAGTGTGTGTTTTAAATGTATAAAAAAGTTCTACGGTAGAACTGCAAAAAGTGGGAAATTGCAAACATGAAGACGAAAGTTGGGACAAAATTTTCTATCAAACTACATTTCTTGTGTCTCTTCTCCTCTGCATTATCTGCATTATCATTCCCAAACCAAACATTTGTTTTGTGCATTATATAACATTTGACGTCACATTGTTATAATTTTAAACAAAAGACACATCGTTACTAATTTTGTGGTTAACACACAACTTTTAATGTAATTGTTATTGTTTATCTCACTAATCATGTTATACCTATTCCACCCAAAATATTTGGATACTAAGTCACAATATTTGACTCCAAATGTTCCGTCTCACATATAAGATTCTTTAAATACTTAAAATAAATTATTAAAATATATTTTTATTATTATATTCATATGGAATAATGATATCTTTAACAATATTTGAATATTTGAAGTAATGAGATGAGTTTATTATATTTATATTTGTTAAAACTTATAAATATTTACTAGACACTCAATTTTTTTTTCATTTATTTTTATACTCACATTTTTAAAATCTCTAAAAATTCTTATGGAAGAATCTTATGTAGATTGATCACTCATGATATTTTCTACAAACTTCATAAACTTGACAAGATTGACTCTTAAGAATATCACTTAATTACTCAGAAACATCTTGTTAAATACGACAAGAATATATATATTTGAACATTAATGTATGTTTTAAAGGTAAAAATAAAAATTATTTAAAATACTGTGGTTCAAAATGTAAGTCACATTTAATTTGATCTTACTTGAACCTTGTGCATGTGTTAATTTGAAATTTATGTACCGGTTTCAACCCACAAAACAAGGAATGATGAAAAGTTAAAGGCAGACCTTGCACGTTGTTTTTGAGAATGGATTAGTTGAAAGTAAAGTAAAAAAAAAAAAAAAAGTGCCTAACTGTTATTAAATCCATTTATTACGAGCCGTTTAGCTCTTCACTTTTTTAGTTCATTGCGGCTACCTTTTCAATTTTTTTTTCTGCCATCCTTTTTAAATTTCACTTTCGGCCTTTTCCTTCATATTGGTGGAACTACGGATACTCCTCAAAATAATAAAATTATTTGTTAATGGGCTTAAATAATAATTTAATCTTAGTTTTCGTACGATTTTTTTAATTTTTGTCGTTTTTTAAAATTTTTTATTAATTCAATCTTTGTCAATTTTATTTAATTTGGTCATTTTTGTTAATATGGATAAAATAGTTAATGGATTGGGAACAGTATGTGTCATTTTGTGATTTTTTTTATTAAAAAATATTATTTTTTATTTTAAAAAAATGTCCATGTGTCAAGTTCATATCATGTCACGTGTCATTTTGTGATTTTTTTTAACTTTTTCATTTAAAAAAAATCACGTGTCAAGCCAATATCATGTCACATGTCAGAGTCAGTTATTTATATTCAAGTTGGTCATAATATTTGTTATTTTTTTTCAATTTAGTTCTATTTTTTTTAATTTAACATTTTTGTTCCTCTCCAAATTGAGAAAAAAATTTAATTTGTACATAAATGTTATATACAAATTTAATAAGAATATCCACATAACATTTATATAAAAATTAAATTTTGTCTCAATTTGAAGGACAACAAAAATGTTAAATTAAAAAAAAAAATTATGATCAAATTGAAAAAAAAAATAACGAATATTAGAACCAAATTAAATATAAAAAATTGATCCTAACACATGACATATATTAACTTGAGACATGAATTTTTTTTAATAAAAAAAATAAATTAAAAATAATAATAAAACATTAAAAAAAACACAAAATAATACGTGGTATGAGCTTGACACATGGACATTTTTAAAATAATTTTTTTTAAATGATAAAAGTTTAAAAAATCATAAAAATAACAAGTGACAGCTAATTTTCACAATTAGTTAACTGTTTTAATGATATTAGAAAAATTACAAAATTAAATAAAATATACGAATATTAAATTAAAAAAAATAGAAAGTAATATTAAATTAAAAAAACAAAACAAAAGTTAGGATCAAATCATTATTTTAGCTTCCTAAATTTAAATTAAATCCAGTTTGAATTAAAGTCATGTTATGGTTTTAATGAATATTTATTAAGTGTAATGAGCATATTCGATTCGTTTATGATGAGTTTTAGTCTTTCTTTCTTTTCTTTTTGTAAAGTTCTGTTCGAGCTATGCATCGACTTAATTGCAGGTTTGGCAAGTTGTGATTGTTGTTGCAATACGAACCAGAAACAACTAGTAAACACTAAGTTAGAGTCCACCTATATACGTCATGTCCCTTTCACGTGCAGTGTCGACAATATACTACGTAAAAAAACTATTTAACAACTGTTACTTTCGTTCCTGAGTTTAATCAAATCAAATTTAGTATTTTTATTAATATTACTTCAATCTTTTTAAAAAACCGATCATAACTTTTAATTTAGATCAAATAATAAGAATAGTAGTTGGTTATTAATATTGATTGTCCATTACAGTTTTTTTTTTTCTTTGTGTACAAACGCTAAAATGAAATTGTTAAAAAATAAATTCACAATGTATTTCTGTCCCTTTCTTTTCTCTTTTCAACCCCGGATTCAATTTTCAAACCAAAGCTTATCAACTTTTTTACCAAACACCTTTTAATTTCAAATCTGACAAATAAATTGTACCTCTTTTTATCTTAGTTACTATTTCCAATTTTGATTCAAAAGTGGCTTTGAGTAGAAAAAAAAGTTGAATGAGAGATACCCACAAGATTTCCTTGGTTAGGAAAATAAAAAATAACAGGAAAGGAAAAAACGGAAATAAAAGAAGAAAAGTGAAAAACAACTATCTTAAAATAACTGAGTTGTAAAATAAATATGAAATATATTTGTCAATATATCAGAAAAAGCTTATATCATTCTCTTGGTCCAAAATAGATGATTTGCTATAACATAGGATTCATTCAATTAGTTTCTTTTTTCTTTTTCTGTGTTTCTCTTGGCGCTTCGATGAACTTTGTTTTAACATGAAACATTCTTCCTATTAAATTTATTATTTGACGATCTTTACAATTTTTTTGTACCAATATATTATTGAAAGGAGGATGATAAATCAATTTGTGTTTATGAATATTATTGATTTTGACAAAAAAAATTAAGTGATATTTGATTTTTAAATTGAATATTGGATGAGGTTACGAGTATATATTGACATAATTTTACTTCATATACATTCTCTATTATTGTCATAGTGTCACGGTTTAAATTTATAAAACCATTCAGTGTATTGGTTTACTTTAACTTTATTTATCACACAATCTTTTATTGTTTAATATTTAAAAAGTTTATCTAAATATAAAAAATATTTTATCTCATATTTAGATATGACAAATAAACTGTCTTTGTGAGTATTGTCTGAATACATTTCTATTTTGGTGGATAATTCCTACATTGACTAGGTATGAGTATGAGTATGAAGAATGCTCGACTTTTTCAATTGGGTATGGAGATGTACATATCCCTACCATAATACTCGTCCCGCCGTGTCTCCATCACCGTTTAAATTATATATATATATATATATATATATATATATTACATTTTTTTTTAATTTTTTGGTTTATCATGAAACTCATTCGCATATCTAATTCTCATCTTATTATAACCTTTATGTAATTATATTTAAAATGATGATGTCAATTAAAAAAAATTTATGTCTCACATTTGTATATTTCTATTATTTTTGATATTTTTATTTATTGTATTTCAAATGAGAATGTTTAATACTCTAAACTTAAGTGTTTAACAATATAAACATTTCATTTACTAGGTAATATAAAAAAATACTTATTATTATTAAAAAAAAAATTCATTTGAAGAACTCTTTTATTTCGCTAAAACAAATTTTTATTTATTTTTCAACTATTGAGTATATATATTGATATTTGAAAGGTTTTCTCAAATCTCTACGGTATTTTTCATCTTATCATACCCTTAATTATATATTTATTTATTTATTTTGTGCAATTTCTTTCAATAGACTCTTAAATTGTTCATAAGACTCACATTTGTTAGTTGTTGAATATTTTTATTTGTTGTTTATTTTCATCATGTAGAATACTATTTCAATATATTTTATCTAATTTATTTTTTATTTTCTAACTCATTATCAATCATACTATAATTTTTTCACTATAATTGTATAAATAACTTTTATTTACTACAATATAAAAATTTAATGTAATTGCCATGGATATTTTTTTATCACCATCAAACAAAGTTAAAAAAAATACAAGATCTATGTTAAATTTTTCTTATGATGTTTATTATTTATTCTTTGCGTCATTTTAATCAAGTGATGTATTATAACTTTTATTAGTGTATAAAAAAAGATTCATTAGAATTTAAAAAATTAAAATAAACAAACATTTAAAATATATTTTAATTTTAATATTTGTTTTCCTTTTATATATTTTTTAAAATATTTTTAAATTATATCAACTAGGTTTCATTAATGTTTGGAAATTTAATAAATGTTTTGGTTCTTATGAAATTTTGTTGGTATTCTAATCTAAAATGTAAACAATTATTATTTATTTTAAAGTATTTGACATCAGAGAAACAATCATTCTTATAATATTGAATATTTGATAATATTATGTTTCTTTTACCATAATTTTTATTATTTTATAAAAATTAATTAAAATTAACATTGGAGCAGTAAGAAAACGGGTACATGTATGGGTGTGAGATTATATCTGTTACCCAGTGGTGATGAAGATGAGACAAAAGTTTAATACTCGTTGGATTTGGGTATGGAGATGATGATGAATTTTTTCAATGTGTATGAGATAGCGAAACTCGTCCCTGCCCGTCTCATTATCATCACTACTCATATTACAATATACATTCTTTTTACAATTTCATTAAAATGATATATTTCATTTGAAAAAAAAAATACAAAACTCAATTTTATAAAATCAAATAGATTATAGACATACATTTGATTATTTATATGTTTTTAATATTATTTATTAATTATTTTTTTTCACATAAAAATATCTTAATTTCAAATAACCAATTGTCTAAACTTTTACCATACATTATTTTGATATTAAATTATTGATAATATCATACTTTTTATTATATTTAATTAATATTTAAAATAATAAAATTTACTGATATGTATTCTATCCAATGAAAATAAACACAAAACAAAAAATTAATAGGCACTAAATATGAAAATAAAATAGAAATAAACTTTTACTTTAGAAATATAAATAAATAAGATAATCAAAGTCATAGCTTCCACTAAATTATTATCCTTAATTGAAAATAATCCATAAATTCAAACTATATTTGATTCAGAGATTCACAAACATTTCCATGAATCTTGATACCTAATTAATAGTTTTCATATCAAAGTAATAAAATTAAAAACACTTTTATGTTTTGATGGTATAAAAATCAATTAAATATTTTCTGTTTTTCCAACAAAATCTTATTGATTTTACATACTTAAAAAATTGAACTATGAAAACAAGATTTTAAAACGAACGTGTATTAAGAGTTATGATAGTAATTTAAGTGTAGCATATTTTGTTTTATCCAGAATTTCAAGTGAGGAAAAACGAACATGTTTTTCATACACAGACAGTGAATAACAACAGTTGAAGTTAAATAAAATAAGTAATCCGTTTGACAAAAAAAAAAAAAATGATTAAGAAGAAGAAGGAGAAGAAAAGGCATGGGGGAAACACAGGTCAGAGAACTGAGAAGAAGGAAAAGAACAGCAAAGGCACCCACCTGACCTAACATAACCAAACAAACCCCTCACCCCAATTCGCGTTTTCCTCTTCTCTCCTTTCTTCTGGTACGTTCCTTTTCCTTCCGATTCCAACTTCTTTCTATCGCTCTCCCTCCATTTTACACATTTCATTTCATGCTCTGTTCATTTTTCTTTTCATCAATGTTACACACTCATTCGTTAATTGATTCCTTTTTTTTACTTTAATTTTGCCTTTGACTGCTTTTTTCGCTGCTTGTGTATCCAATAATAATTTAGTTTTTCAATTATACTCTATCGTTGGTTCGAGTGAACCTACCTACCTACCTACCTACCGTTGAATTTTATCGCCTCTGCTCTTCTTTTTTGATCAGCCGTTTCCTTTAAGGGTGGGATAATAATTCCATTGAAGGCGTTTTTGATGTTTTTTTTTTGTTTGAATTTTCAGGATTTCTCTCTGAGTTCACCTTCTCCGAATCGGCTTTAGTCTTCTTCATTCACCGCGAAATTCATTGTAGCGGATCTGACTTGGGTTTTGGGCGGTCTGCAGACACTGCATGCGTATGGGGTAGGTTTCCTGAATGTGACCAAAGATATTTATTTTCCTTTTTAACGTTTCTTCTATTTTATCACTTTATGGGTATTGAAGCGAATTATATGACTCGGCTGATTATTTACTCTGCGGTGATATCTGAGAATATTCTTTTAATTTTTTTCTTTAGTGATTATTGATTTGGTTGTCTTGAAAGTTTGAGTAAGGGGCTAAGCTTATCTATGAAATTAAATAATCGGTGAATCGGTTTATATGTCCTTTTTCTCTCCTTTGACGTAGAAACAGAAGTGAAACAAAAACCATAATAATTTAACACTAGTCTTAATTTTCTGAATAGAAGTGGTTGGAATGCTCGCAGTAAGTGGAGGAGAAAAAACAGGGTATTTCTCTGTTTGCTGAAAACAAAAGAGTGCACGTAGTGTTTGGAAGTTTGTCAAAATTCTTAACTTCCCTTCTGTTTAAAAGACCATCCTGTTTAGATAACTAATGATTTGAAGTCATGGTTAAGGACCAAATTATGCAATATATACTTGAAGGGGAATACTTCGATGTTCTGTATAATTTTCATTTAGCCTTCGTGAGTGCCTTTTAGGAAAAAAAAAGAAGAAAAACTTTACCATTGATTGGATGTTGTTTATCTTTTTTTTCACTATATATCTCTTTCAATCCTCTGGTATGCACATAATGTTAAGTACTGGGATGATTCGCTTTTCAATATAATGGCATATATGAATACGCGCTAATTCACACATAATGCGGTCAACATGTTCACATCATTCGTGAAAATAAATTTCTGGTAGAAGCTGCCAATTTCATTGCATCCAATTATATTATTCCACACTGCAGGGTGCTGTTGTTGATCGTGCATACCTCCAACCTATATAATATATACATTACACGTATAATAATACATAGTGAATATTGTTCGCCCAGTCTTAAAACACCTTTGTGGTATGTATGTGTTAGGCCACACAAAAAATACCAAAAAGTTTTCTAGGGCATATTCTCTCTATATCTTGCTATGTGACGTTACATATATGAAAAGGATTTATCGAGTGAGAATAATTGTTATTGTAAAAGTATTAAAGTTTGAATTTATATTTATAATCAACTTCTTCACAATAAAAAATGTCCTCATTTAAGACTCTCCTTTATATGTATACATACACAAATCTTATCCAGCTAGATACAAGTTCTGCCAGCAAAGCATATGAGAACTAAACCAGTAAACTCTAATCTGATGTTTTGTAAGACAAGCCATGTATACATGTAAAAGAAATTAAGATGAGAATACCAGCAGAGAATTGTACCTTGGAATAGAGAAACTGGAGACTTTGAAGTTTGAACAAAGAGAGATCTAGCCTTAACTATAAAGGAATTGAAAATTTTATATGCTTGAGTTATAATATTTTTTTCTTGTTGAACCTGCTGCAGGAAGAAATTCTACCCATTCGGTTGAGACTCCTGGATATCTGTTTGGAATTAAACTTATCACACTCACTTTGGTCATAATGTGGCCCATATATTTGCTATTCAACAAGATTCTCAAGACTGGAGATGAGAGAGAACTAAGACGAGATCATTTGAATGCGATAGATCCATACCTCTTTCAGCAGCCATCATGTAACATAGATTCCCATCCTCCCTCCTTGCTCTGTTCACACTTCCCTGAAGTAAGAGCATGTGTTTGTGGCTGAAAACTTATTCTCTACTTTTCTACCAGAAAAAATATTATTTACTTAAAGTTTATCTAATTATGCTATAGGTACCGCATGTAAACCAAATTTATACATGGGATTGTGGCCTTGCTTGTGTCTTGATGGTTTTGAAAACTATTGGTGTCAACAACTACGATATTCAAGCACTGGCTGAACTATGCTGCACGAATAGGTCTTTTCCTTTATAAAAGTTTAAAATCGTAGTTACTCTGTCATATGAAATTCTTGAAGATCCTAGACTATATATGCATGGCTATTTAGAACTCAACTAAGAAGGAAACATAGGTCTAATGGAAGGTATAGACTAATTAAGAGCTTTATAATTGGAAAAAAATCCATAGGTCTAATGTTTAATGGTCGTGGTTCCACTAGATGTGGTGTCTGGTCCGTTATCCGTCGTGATTCCTTGCTTAGTTCGTTGAATGTGGAGTTCCCTGGTGTTTTGGGCTTGCATAACCAATAGGTTTTATGATACTTGGGAAATACATATTTTCTCCTTATGTGTGCGTGTGTTCAGATTAAAATCTTTCAGTTGCTAGTGAACATACTAAACCAGATTCATTGGAATAAAATAATTGAAGTATTGATAAACAACTCATATCAATAAAATATTTACTCCATGTGATATTTTGAATTCGAAAGTCAGATCAAAAGTTTACTTCAGAATTCATGCTATTGTAAATAAACCATGAAATGGCAAATATTCCTTACCCTATCAGTTAGCATTTCAGAAAGCCACTTGGAAGATGGTCATATGTATTCATAGATTTTCAAATGAATATGAAATGTGGTAGTTCAATATGAGAATTTATGATGAACTTCTGACTAGACTCACTGTTTACTTCTGTTTTGCAGCATTTGGACTGTTGATTTGGCATATTTATTACAGAGATTTTCTGTCACTTTTTCCTACTTCACGGTGACCTTTGGTGCAAATCCAAACTATTGTGTTGAATCATTTTACAAGGTGATTAACTGTCATGCCAAAATAGTTACCATCACTTTATTTTTAATTGGTATTAGTAAACCCTGAATGCAGTCATCAGGAGACTTTTGAAACATCAATTTGGTCATGAAATCATGGTTTTTGGTCATCAAACAGTAACTTGGGTTTGTGATGCTGCAAAACTATGTTTTGAAGTCTGAAGAGTATATAGATGTAATAATTTTTAGAAGAGAAAATTCAATTTCAATAATGTTGAGGACTTAAATGGGTATTTGACTCAAGTGTTTGCTCGTGTGTCTAGTTGAAGAAATTGAAGATATAATTTTTTTGTTTGATGTTTGATAAGCAAGTTGTGAATATATAACTTCAGTGAGACTGGTCAAGATATGAATTTGAGAAATATTGGTATCAGAATATTTTATTCAAGAGGACATTTTATTGGCATGGGGTTAGGTGATTCACCAGTGTTAGCAGAAAAGTTTTGCCCAAAATGTACCAAAGCTTTGCTCAATGTTTTATTGATAATCATGAATTCATGATTTGGTAGGATGGGTGCCATTTTATAGGTTATGGCATGTCCATATTATGATTGCCAATTTTTAGGGAACCATGCCTGTTGATTTTTCTTCTCCGCACATTCAATACTTTGTCTACCAATTGCATAAGGTTGATAGTACTTTGTTGTAAACATTCCGAAGGAGGAGCTGCCTAATGATCTTGTGAGAGTGGATTTACTATTTCAAAAAGCAATGGAAGCTGGGATTGATATACAGGTATGCTGCATGCCTGCACCCTTTTTGTTGAATCCCTCGAGTATCAATCTGATAGAAGTTACGAGTTTGTCTCCTATTGGAGAGAAGAATGAAAATGTTACAGCATTTCTTTCCATTAGTTTTATTGTTATGTTTGTTTGTCTTGACAATTGAAAGAAAATGACAAGTAGAGCTTTTGGTTATTATCTTAGTAGTTTTACTTCTATGTGGAGATTTTATTTGCTTATGGCTTCGTTTCTTTACAAGTGGCCTACAAACCTTTTGTTAGGAATGACACAAAAATAGAAAATATATATATATATATATATATATTTTAGAGTTAAGTGGAAAAAACAGAAAATAGGAGAGATGCTTCTCTTCCAAGGGTTCCCCCCTTCACAAAGGATTTCTCATTTCACAGAGCAAAAGCTCAATCTGCAAATGATTCAAGATAGGGTGCCTCTTCCTTTACATCTTCCTGCTACTTATTACCTTTAAAATCCCCTCGAACTGACTAACCTACTAACAAACTACAATAACTGCCCTAACTTCTAAAAAATTTCCAATCCCCGTTTTCTTACAGTGCAGGTCAATTAGTGCAGAAGAGATTTCTATTCTCGTATTATCTGGGAAATATATTGCTATTGCATTAGTTGACCACAACAAATTGAGGTACAATTTTATTATAATCCCTTCTTTACTGGCTTTTAAACTTTGTTCCAACTATATTTACATATTAAGCCAATTACTCACACCAACTTTAGATAGCACCTGAGGTAAACCAAGTTCACTCATTGACAAACTCTTATTTAGAAAACTGGCTACCCGAGGTGTAATTTAAATTCTTTACAGTTTTCATTTTTTTTCCCCAATAATGTCGTTTTCCTTGGTGATGGGCAATTCTAGCTGCTTCTGAAAAGGTTCTGTTTCAGTCCTGTTTGGCAAGAAGGTGTTCCTGTGCCTGGTGTCGCCAACAACCCTGGCTATACAGGTGAACATCTATATTTTAGCTTTAGGTTATTTTGCATCTATTTTTGATGTATTCTTTCCTGGTGGAATTGGTACCTACAATTGTAGTATGCATGTGAGCAACATTTCTCTTTGATTTACCCCAGCTGTGTGATGTTCAAGATAACTTCTTCATATATAAGTTTAGTCAAATAGACATATTTTATTATTTTATTAGGGTAATGGGAAGCAAACATTTTCATTAATTTTCGCTGACCTTCCTTCAAGAAGACATGTTAAATCTGATTTTATTTTGTTTTCCTTTGTATATTTGACAGTGATGTGGTACTACTTAGAATACACAATTCTCTACTCCAGTAAAACCCTTGTGCCAAATTTATGTTGAAGATCATATATTTCAATTTAACTCATAATATTATACCCGTTGATGCATTTTTATTTTGTAAACAAAATTGTTATTTAAAATTGGAGAAAAACACTTAGGTTTTTGTTCACGAGTAAAACTTTGGACAATGCATCAACATTGTTAAGTTGTCTGGTTGGAGGTCTGCAGCAATCTCTAAGGTTTTTTCTACACTTGTAACTGTCGTAGGTCATATCCACAATTCTCTTATAGATGATTATCCATTTGAAACATAGTTATTAGACCAAACCGGAATCCCGTGTGCCCTTCAGACTCGGTAAGCTTATTATTGGTCTTTAAGAGCTGATGCAACCTGAGCTGTTTGCTTTTTCTCAAATTCTATAAAATCCTTATATTGACCTCTCCATTCATTAATATGCTTCATGAACTTGAGGTCCTAGCTCCATCATTTTTAGTCACCTCATAAGTTTCACAACCCAATGGTGTTCCTTTTCTCAATATTTGATATTTCCATTTTCTTTCAAATCCTTCTCAAAAAATAAGTTATTTTTATTTTTATGGAGAAAGCTAATGCAAATTTTATATATTACACTGTCTTGTTGCTAAACTAAGTGCTTTGGCTGAAAAATTATTTCAAAGATCGATTGCTGTTGGTATCCTAAAGTTCTAATTCTTGAACGCCAAGATTACATTTGTTTCCAACTGCAAATAAGAGCTGATATTTGTGTAATGTGGGAGAAACTAGTCGATATCCCCGGCACAGATTTTTAATTCTACTAATATTTATCCTAGTAGCATAAATTAATCTATTTACTGGATTGTTAATAATTGGCAATTTCTTTTGACAGGTCATTATGTGTTGATATGTGGCTATGATGCTAGAGCGGATATGTTTGAGATTAGAGATCCTGCCAGCTCTAAGTATACTCTTTTCCGTCTTTCTACCTTTTATATTGAAATTTTCTGTACGATCCTATGTTTTTCCTCATTAATATATTTACCATTATATTTGGATCACAATTTGATATGTGGATCCAAAACTCATTATTGATGAATTATTCATTTTTTAATTTATTTTCAAGAAAAAAAATTCTTAGAGCATATTATGGTCATATAAAATGTACGAAATAATTGTTTATCTGGATACCATTGTTTGGAAGCCGTCTTAGTTGTGGTCACCCTTAGCCCACCTTACTTGCTGTCTCTTTGAAGGTTGCCTTAATTGCAGCCTCAAGGTTGGTGGTTTAGTTCCACATCCACTAGAAATATGGTCTAAATGGAGCTCATAAACAGTTCTCACCTTACAAGTTGATTTGGTGAAGCTGCTTTAGATCATAAAACAATTCTAAGACATTACCAAAGTCTACACTAAATCTATTGTTGGGTCACCTGCACTTGCTTTGCTACATTTTCGGCCCATTACCTTGGGCATAAGTGGTACTTATTTGCGGTGTCTTAGGGGTCTATCTTAGTAGCCACCTTAACGGTGGTAGTTAGTTACACATTGATTAGAGATGGGATTTAAATAGATATGGTAAAGTTTGGACAATTTTTACCCAACGAGTTAGTTATGTGGAATTGATTCAAGTTTTAAAAACAAATTATAAGAGTCATCATTTTTCCGTTTTCGTCCCTTTTACCATGTTTTGTCACAAATCCTCTGTATTTTTCTTGTAATTTTTGTGTTAGAGCCTAGGAATAATTTAGTGCATGTTCAAAGTGTCATTCAACGCAATGGCTTGTAGATCCTTTGGGGGGAAATCTCATTTTTCTGAAGTAAAATCGTATGTCATATTCAACTGCATGGGTTTGTTCAAAGGTATATTACTCCTTAAGTTCAATTACATAGATATTGCATACTGTCCTTTGAAGACAACGTTGCACAGAAGTTTTACGGTCTTGTATTCTATGAATCAAACAATAATTTTTTAATACCTGAATCTACAAATTTAGGTAACATCTGGGAGGAAAAACTTTCTATGATAGAGTTTTCCAATGAAACGGGCAAGAAGAAATATGTTAAAGTAGAGTTCTTGTAAGTCATATGGCAACTCATTTTTCAAGCCAACCTATTAATTCTAGATGTAATTTTATGCCACATGAGAATAAAGTTTATTTTCTGCCTACTCACTTATTCATTGTTTCTCAATAAGGGCTGCATTTGCTTTGTTGAGCATTCATATTTATGTGCTTTTTGAGAAAAATGCTCTTTCCAGTTCCAGTATCGATGCAATTTACCTAGTCAAATAGATTTTTAATGATACCGATAATAGATCATTTGTTAACCCTTCTGTTTTATTGGATAAATCATTATTTATACATGCCTTAGATGAGGAAAACGGTTTGAGAATATTCTTAAAATTTATGTGTTATGTTTCGTTATCCTAGCTCTATTCTCTTCACAATAGCTGAATTTGCTGATATAGCAAAGGACACATCGCAAACGATGGAAATGACAATGTCAAATAGCCAATTTTTATATTATTATTTTCATAAAAAAAGTATATATGTTGGAATATGACAAACATATGCATATAATTTGAGTGGATAAATAGTTACCTATTCTTTTTTCTGATTTTTATCCTAAAATAAGAGTTGACTGATCATCTTTATAAATTTACAAATTCAAAATTCTGTGAATTATATATGCAGGAAGCACAAGAGGATTTCTTCAAAGTCTTTAGAAGAAGCTCGCAAAACCTTTGGCACTGATGAGGATCTTCTTTTGGTAAGAATCTTATACTCCAAATCATCTTTTACGAAGCTATTTGATAACTAATATTGGCTAATTATATGCATATGCTTGACAGTATTTAAAGAGCAATGATATATTGGCAAGCTCATTTACTCGTACAACCAGATGACAACTTCATTTATAATTCATCAATTACATATTCATATTATTATATTAATATAGTGTAAAATGATTGTTTTAGCTGTGAAAGTGTTGTTTTTCTTAAAAATTCTTTGGAGATGAAAAATAATTTTAAGATAATTAATTTCATTTGGATGCAACAACAAAAAAAATCAGTTTTTGCGTTGGATAAAAAAGGCATTTATGAAGTTGAAAGGAAAAAAAATGTTGAAAAATTATCTTGTTATAAATTATCAAATTTATAAAATCAGCTTCTTTTTTAGGAAAAAAAAGTTTTTTGCAAATTTCAGCTTTCACAAACATTTAGTTTAAATTGCAAACAACTTATTTATCCCAAAAATTGTTGAAATCTTTAAAATTAATATTTGTCAAACATGTTTTTATATACTTTTGATTAACTTATCAAAGTTTGGGGAATAAGAGCAGGAAGTGAGAATTTTCCGAATCTAACTTGAAGTGGAGGGGTTTCCTCGTATTCTAGCCTTGAATTAAATTCCTGTAGTCATTGAAAAGACAGTAACATTTGTTTAAAAGTTAAATATCTTGGGTTCATCATACCAAAGTACAAAAAATAAATGAAAGTTTTATTCAAACACTTATCATAATTGTGTCAAACTGATACTTTTCAGGAGTAAAATGCTTAATAGACCCATATAGGGATTATATATTTTGTTGGTAAGATGGTTAATGTGATGTCAGAGTGCAACCATCATCATCTTCACTCTGGACTTTGAATGGCCGTTTTGACCATCGTTTATTCTTTTTTTAATTTATATAACTTGTTTATGTCATAAATTAGTTGTAGGGAATGTTAAAAACTCATTCTTTAATGTTAGATGAATTCCATGTGTAATATATAGGTTGCACTCTATTTTTTGGAACCTAAGTGATTTAGTATGTTGAAACAAGTTTGTAAAAAGAGCATATTTGTAGGATTTCAATTTGTCTTGTATTCCTGCTTACTCTACTCAATTAACAACGTGATAGTAATGGTGTTTTTTCCTTGCATGGCCAAGCAGATATGTTTGGAGAAGAGCAATAATCATCATCAATCTTCTCTGCAACTGTCCATTGATGTCAATAGTGATTATTGATTTTCTTGTTTCGCAATAATTTGTCAGTTTCATTGCTGTTTTTTTTTTTTGCATATATTACATATTCCTTGTGTATTTTAGTAGCTACAGTCTATTATTTATTTATATTCCCAGTATAAACCTCTTGATAGGTTTAGTTTGGGCTATATGTATTGTGTATGTTTACTCCAAACTGTATAGTAACCATAAATTCATTTTAATGGAATGTAAACCATGTGTCCTTTCTCGGAAATTCGGAGTTCAATGGCATTGCTCTTTATCTGCACCAAAATTTAAATTATGTGACCTGAAGTAATTAAAACAGTTAATTTCTGATTACATGTCTTATTTTCCATTTGTCCGTTTCTAGTATTATGGGATCATGTGAAATTGTTTTACTTAGTTGATCATGCGTCGTTAGGCATATTGTTGTTCAATACGATCATTCATAAGTCATAGTTGCAGATCTCCATTATTATAGTAATGGCATTCCTGCATAAAGAAGACAAGATTGCTCCAGATAATGTATTTCTTATATGCAATGCATCAGATGCCATGCGACCATGTTTTCAGTGAACTTCGCATTCATTCATGACGAACCATTACATTAAATGCATCCTTTCTCATTAAGAGTGTCCTGGGAACACACCATGATTGATTCTATCTTTTTATCAAATCGCAAAAATACAAAACACTGATCTGTTTTTTCACTGTCAATATAAAAAGTCGTTTGATTTTTCTCTCTATACATCAAAGTACATGAATGGGTGTATTTCTTTTCTATTTTATATTACAGTGTATTACTCTTACGTAGACTACCACGTGCAACATGTAAGTGGAACGCCGTCCTGGTTTTGGGGCTTTTCACATTTGGCACGTCTTTTGATATTATTATTATTATTTCCAAAACAATGGATCTACGATCTAGTTGTGTTGTGATGCTCTTCTAAAACAAAACCTAAAAGACAATTTTATGGGCAGGCATGTTTAAGATTCAATAATTATATTGTTTTTGGGTCTGTCATTGCCGTGTTTCTCTGAACAGTTTTTGTCATTACTATGATTAAAATTTGTGTGAATGACGGTGGTGGAGTGGAGGCATGGTGAATTGGTGATGGAAGAAATTAAGTGAGTTGGTCAAAACGGTGATAGATTCTGTAATGGAAGTGGAACTCACTTTTCCAAGAATCTTCTAAAAAGAGTTCCCCGACACACCGTCTCCTTCCCGCACAACATCCCCACATGTTCCTCTAAATAAATACTACTCCATTACTTTCAATATTTTACTTTTATTCATCTCTCTTCAACTAAATACTTTATCCTGTTTAATAATCTTATCTAATTATAAGCAAAATCAGCTTTTTATATACTTATTAACAATAATATTTTATTTTATTTTAATACTTTTTACACATAACGAAGTTTTTTTTTTCTTCTAATTATCAACCAAGAAAGACGGAAAGAACTAAATTAGAAGCATTTTTATTAGCAGTAATGGTTGACATTTGGTGGTGGGATCAGATATCACTCTTGCATGTTCTTAGTTTCTTTGCTGCTGTTGTCGGTGTCAGGATATATATCCTTCGGTATGTGATGTAGTAATTCCTGCTTCAATTTTTTTAGTATATCATCCCTTTATTAGTTATACCTATTCCCTTCTCTTATACCATCTTCAAAATTTATGTACAATCAATACTTATGTAGAACTTTCTTTGCACGTTTTTAAATATAATAACCATGTTAGTCATTTTAGTAATTCTCGGGTAAGAGTATCATCTATAAGACCTTGTAATGTGTCTGAAATATCGTTTCTAAATCTTGATTTGGTTACTAGCACACTTTTTCTCATACTATGATTCTGAACACGTGTGTAATCCAATCATAACTTACTTACCTCAACGTTATATTGTGAGTTTCATAGCCTAAAAATACAATAAGAATTAAGCTTATTATAACATGACTACTTTCAATAGTAATATATTGATATATAAAGAAGCAATAAAATAAAGATATTGCAGCAATTATCGTAAAGTGTTTGCTTTGCCTTATTATTTTGATAGTGGTTCCGTATTACACGCATAATCGTTTTACGCCAGCGTTTGGTTTTTGGTGGTAAAAGGGTTAGACATTTGTTCTGTTATTATTATACCAAATGTGTTGCTGTTAAAGAGATTGCATATAAATGTATTGCTGTTTGGTAGCTACAAACTATTGTCAAGTGCGTATCTCAAAAAGCTTAGGATGAAATTCTGAAGTTATTATTTGGATAAAAGTAAAGACAGATTAAGAGACAAACTTCTATTCAAACCATGATTTTTCAAACTAAAAGTGAGACATGCATAGGTGTTAAGAAACGACAACATCGTGATCCAATCCATTATAATTTCGAAAATTTCAAGGATAAAAGCGAATCACTCTTCAAGGGAGGCTAATCTTCCCATAGGTCATGTTTAATGCATAAAAATAAATATAGAAAAGGAAAAAAGCAAATGGTATCAAATCAACATGACAATATAATTTAGGAAAAAATATTTCTACTATATTTTTTTACGAGAAACAATAATAAGACGAGCAGGGAGCAAAGTACAGAACAAATATTTAAGTGAGTTGCATATTGAAAAGTGGAATTTAATAGTGATTAGATGAGTAATGGTTGGAATGTGGTATAAAAAAAAAAAAAAAGTGTGCCCCAGAGAGAGATTGAAAAAGAAAAAGGAAGATGAGAGTGTTAGAAAAAGTTTAAGACGAAGACACCAATGATTGTTGTCTTCTTCCTTCAATAATCTGCGATGTTTAGAATTGACATGGTGGTGGTCCAAACTCAAAAGAAAATAAAATATTATATGATAATAATATGGAAGATCCCAATTGTTGCCTGTGAATTTGCAATGTGTATGCCTTAAACTTGAGTGTGTGTCCATTAATAAAGCCAAATTGAGTTGTGCTCTGCATGTTCTGCTCTATCTCTGTCCTATTCGAATGAAAACGATGCTCCAAACATTTTCTCCTTCATCTTTATGTATATATTTTTTTTCTCTGTCTATTAATTATCTCAACACAATGCTTCTGTAGTTAATAGTTGGTTTGTACCAAAAATTATAACAAAACCGTGATAACTTTGTCTTAGCTTTTATTTAACACGTAAAAATACATTTATGCCTACCTTTTATTTGGATTTTTTTAATTTTTTTTTCTATACTTCTTTTTTCAAATATAAACGAGCCGTATAAATCATATTTTTCTCATTCAAACATTATGACGACATATCACGTCTTTAAATACAAAAAAGAGGAAGAGGAAGTAATACTTACTACTTTTTTACAGTGTTTTTTTCATCATAATTTATAAAGTAGTTTATTTTATTTTATTTTATTTTTCTTTCCTGAAATTATAATAAATTATTTAATTTTACCGTTTTCATATTTTATTTTTAAATGAAGACCTTTCCCACAGGTTCTGTTATTATAATTAAAATTATAAATAAAAGTCACACTTGACTTAACTAACACGTAACTTAGTGCACCCTGTGTATATCAACATCAAATGGATAAATAAATAAATAAATCGCTATCAGTGTTTAGGTGTTTTCTACTACATCACTTTTAATTAAAACATGTCATTTATTCAGCTAGCTAAGTACGTGTTTGATTAAGATTATTTTTTAAATCGTTCAGCTTCACAAATTACTAAAACTATAATTTTTAAATCATTAAGCTTCACAAATTACTAAATATAATTAGCATTCAAATTATAAATTAATCATAGTCATAAATTTTACACTAATATATGTCCCGTAAAACTACAGATAATTTAAATATTTTAAATATTTTAACAACAACAATTTTATATGATAATTTATAATTGGTATACTGTATAAATTTGTTTGGTAAGTTTACACAATTTTATTGGCTGTAAATATAGAAGTGTTTTTATTTATCTTTTTCAACCGTCCACCAAACAATGTGGAAGACGAATATTAATAATTTCCTTACAAGTATCTAATGTCAGTGGTTGCAAAACAACAAAAGTTATATAATAATTAAAGTCATAAATAGATAACACTAAAAAATCACAAAAAAAGATTTGTTTATGGTTATATTGTCCTATCTATCGTAAGTATTGAAAAATGCTCAAGCACTTACTTACTACCACCATCTCAAATTTTGACTATATACATTGAATTTCGAAATAGAATGTTATACATATTTTCATATTTGAAGTAAAATCTAATACTTTATATTATATTTAATAAATATGAAATTTTTATCAAATAACTACTCAGATGTGTATTAGGTAATTATTTATATATATATATATATATATATATATATATATATATATATAATAATAAAATTTTGTAGTTGTAATTTTAAAATAAAAGTATCAAATGAAAAAATTAATAATTTAAAGTAAAGATAAGATAAATATATAAATATTTGTTTTTATAACTAATTTCAAAAATTATATATTATCCATATTGATATCCTATCAATTTAAATTTTGCTTTTGAACATCATCATATATTTAAATAACAACTATAAATGTAAATTTATTTATAATTTAATTAAATTTTAATTTTTTCATAAATTTAAGTATTTTAATTGAATTATTAATAAAATATTTTGATTTATTGAATATTTAGAATTATTTATGTTATTTCCTCTCGATATAAAGGAGACATGTTTTTTACTATTTTTTCAATTAAAATATAGAAAAAACATATTGTCACTGTTATTTATATTAATGATGTGACAATAATTCTTTGATTGTATTGATGATAATTTAATGAAGAATACCAGGACGTCGTTATCCAATATATTCTTTTTAATGAAAATAATAAAAAACAGTTGTTATTTTGCATTAATAACAACATTATTTATATTAGAAATTTAATATATTTTTGTTTTGAAAATTGAATTCACTATTCATTTAAGGAAAAAATAAATGTTGTTTTTACTTTTTTTTTTTTATTTCACAAACGAATTCAGAATACAAAAAAAATAATAATATATTTTAAAATATCAAAATCAATACATATTAATTTATTTTGAAAATATTTGAAAATAATTAAAAAGAAAATAGAAAATTAAAATTCTAAATATACTCGTTGATAGTCCCATCCCTTTTTCTTCATTATGTATTTGACTCATAAAATGCAGGTTAGATAATGTTGTTCAACAGATAATGTGTTTTTTAGGTGATTTGAATGTATTTCATAGTTAAAATTGGTACTTCTCTTTTAGATATTGATCATTACTTGATGAATTGGTCAATCAACTTTAACAATACTAACACTTCTCCCATATTACAAGTTACTTTATATATAGATAAAAATATCACATAGTCAATCAAATTATACTCTCAGAATCATTGATAAATAGAGAATAAAAAAGAAGATCAGAAGAACATAATTCAACCAAAAAAAGGGCAGATAGATCAACTTATTCCAACCACGAAGAAATTGATCGGTTAGACTTAAAGATTTCGTTGGGAGAATCATAAAGGTAGTTTTCAATCTTCAAGCATTGAAAGAGATAATCACACGATTAAAATTTATAGAGAGAAAAGAAATAAAATTCGAGAGAACTATTTTTTTAAGAGGTGAAATTCTTTAAAATAATATAACATGTTTATAAAATTTACATTTATATTTAAGTGTTTTATTATTAAAAATACAAATTTTATTATTTTAAATATACTACTGATTTTAAAATATCATTTTCTAACCTTTTATAGTCGTCCCTACTTTATAACACTAAAAAAACACTATATATTTATAACTTAAATATCACATCAATTTTTACTATTAATCATGCAATCTCACATTTTTAATATGTTATTAAAATATTGAAAGAAAATTATGATCACATAATCAAATTAAAAGTATTAAATATTATAATTTAATTCCAAAATATAAAAAATTCAAATATTTAATAAAATGCACAAATTTAATAAAATGTCAATTTAAATTATTCATGGGTAACTTATACTTAGATAATGCTATTTATTATATTCATGGATGTGGCTCCGAACGTACACGCCCCAATTTGATAGTGAAATGATGTCATTCCTCTGCTTTTTAGGCGCCAAACTCTAAGCAGCTTTGGCGCCAATTCTTCTCCAATTTTCGAAAACCATAGTATACATTATATTTTACTCATTCCTGATCGTACATACTAAAGTTCATCAACACGTAATTTTTAATAATTAAAAAAAAGTAAATAGTGGATAGATGTAATAGGTATTCATATATTTTATTTTTAATAAAAAGATCTTAACATAAAAATTTTAATTTTATTAATTTTATATAAACTTTGTTAACGGTTTTATTAAGAAGGTTCTTTCAGAATTAATAAATTAAACATGCGTTTGAATATTTTAATTATTAATAAAATTTAAATAAAATTAAAAAAGTTAAAATTTTATATTAAAATTATTCTTTTATTCCTTTTATATTAAAAACAAATTATACTGGTGGCTGTTGCAGTGAATCTACCATTTAGTTATTATAAAATAGATTTCACAGCTGAAACACAATAAATATCAAGGAGTTGATGGATGCAATGCAATGTACTGTGAAGGAGATATAACGGAAGATTAACATAACTCGTGTAAAGGACTACAATAAAAAATAAAAATAACATTATTGGTGTATTATCACTAGTAATAAATAAAATAAAATAAAATAAAGAAGAGTGTGTCTGTGGGTTGATATAGGAAGGAGGAAAATGAAGTGACTGTGTTATCGTTTTGCGCGGCTCATTTATTATTTTATTCTGCTTCCCGCCATTACCACTGCTTCTTCTGTTTTCTGTTCCTCCAACTTAGATTTGGCGGGAAATGGACTTTATGGAAACACGTGCACACCCTTCAAATAATATTACCGCTATTTTTAATTTAATAACTAATTATTAGAGTTAAAATTATCGAGGGCAGGAACTCGCGAGTCAACTCGGATCATCGCTGATTTAGGTTAGGTTAGATTGAATTTTTTTTAAAAAGTTTAATACGAGTTCATTTTTGACCCGACTCACCCGGATTGAACCCGTTGTGAGGTGGATTGGCTCACCAACTCACAAATAAAGGGTCACACAAATATTTTTTGTTAAGTTGAACTTTTGCATAGGTTTTATTTTTTAGCCAACACATAGATAATTTGGTATTTTTTTATTTTAGTTTGTATGTAGATTGTATTGAAGTTTATTTAGATTTTAATTATAATTATAATTTAATTTTAACTGAAAAAAATAAAATAAAATTGTAATTTTTTAATTAAGTGAGCTCGTAAACCAATCTGTTTAACCCATCAACTCATGGTGAGTCAGGTCAAATTCAATTTTTTTTTTGTCCATTTTCCCAGCTCTACCATTTACATTATTATACAATTTCATCCAACTAAAATCACCACATTCAATAAATCTAATTAATTACAATATCATATAAACACCCTAACATTAGGAACAAATAGTAAAGTTATTTCAAAAACACCTTTCCCACTCTATCATTCTTATTAACCCCGATGGGAACACAACATCATGCAACCTAGTAATTTTGTGATATCAATACATAAAACAAACATATGTAGGTCAAAAGCAGGAAAAAACAATTCCAATATTTGAGACCATTAAAACTCAAGTTTGCATTTTTCAATGCTACTTCAACAAGCATTGCAAGCCATAGCAAGCATGTGCATGTTTTAATATCATACAACACTTTGAAAGCATGGAGAAAATATATTTAGTGTCCCTAATTTTTTATTAGTATAGTGGATAATATTTTGTGAGAGTACATGAGAGAGCGAATTTTGTTGTTGTGTTTAAATTTATGGTTTGTATTTTTTGGGTGAAACAAATGTGGAAGAGCATTTAATAAGTGGTGGCAGGGTGCAATGAATAATGCATACGTTCCTGAATTACAGCTGATGCATCTTTACCCACTCACGGGATTTTTGGGGATACTTGGACACACAGAATTTTGTGCAATAAATGCAACATCTTTTTCTTTCTTCTTGCATATCTTTTCATTCTTCATTTTTAAATATACATATCTTATTCGTCAATAAGATAGTAAAAGATTGGCTTAAATAGTCATTTGGTCCTTGTTTTGGTCGACTTTTTTTATTTTAGTCATATTTTTGAAACTGTTTTCGGTTTGGTCCTACTTTTTGTTATATTTTTTCAATCAAATCCTTTTTGCTAACACCATTAAAATAGTTAACGGATGTGAACAGTAATCGCCACGTGTCATTTTGTGATTTTTTTGATTTTTTTTAATATTTTTTTAATATTTTTTTAATTTTTAAATTTAAACAAAATGTACACGTGTCAAGCTCTGCCACATGTCATTTTTGTGATTTTTTTTTTAAATTTTTTTATTTTTTTATTTTTTTTTTAAATTTAATTTTTTTTAATTTAAAAAAAAACTCACGTGTCAAGCTAATATCATGCCACGTGTCAGAGTCAATTTTTTATATTCAATTTGATCCCAATATTCGTTAATTATTTTCAATTTGGTCCTAATTTTTTTTTTTTAAATTTAACATTTTTATTCCTCTCCAAATTGAGACAAAATTTAATTTGTATATATTAAAATGCATATTTTTGTTAAATATTTTTAATTTAGAATTAGCGTTAGTTTAAAATTAAAACGAAAAAAAGCAATAACACCATTAATTTAAAATTTTAAGAGGTTAAAAATATTTAATTTTAAACCAACTCTAATTTTAAATTAAAAATATTTAATAAAAATATGTAGTTT
>Ga0214542_1000052_pt1 | contig 138199 bp, 51 predicted proteins | sample CNSS1metaG_FD_160096 | JGI IMG/M metagenome (GOLD analysis project Ga0214542, IMG submission 160096) | Root nodule microbial communities from cowpea collected in UCLA plant growth center, Los Angeles, California, USA - CNSS1 | ecosystem: Host-associated > Plants > Roots > Nodule | place: USA... | reverse complement strand
AAATCATTGCGTGCTTTGGATCAAAATGCCATAACCAAATACAATTACCAGATCTAATTTCAAAGAGGAGTCAAAAACCTTATTCATAAACAATCCAAATTAAGAAATGAAAAAAAAAAAAAAAAAAAAAGGAAAAAAAAAAAAAAAAAAAAAAAAAAAAACACAAAAAAAACAAAAAAAAAAAAATAAAAAAAAAAAAAAAAAAAAAAAAAAAAAAAAAAAAAAAACCTAATAAAAAAAAAATCAAAAATAAAAAAAAAAAAAAAAAAAAAAAAACTATGGCAGTGATGAGTGATCAACTAATTTAACTGCTCCTATAAACCTTAGAAAATAAACTCAAAATCTCAAACATTATCCCTCAGTTACAAAAACCGGTCTTAACTGACAAACGCAATCCAATCACAATCTTTACTATTAATTATTAAAAAACATTATTGGTCGCTTAAAAGTGTGCATGGAGATGTTAAAATGGTAACTTTTCAAATTTGAGGAATAAAAATTATTTATTTTTTTAATTTGATGGATAGAACCAAATTTTATTTAATTTTAAAGTAAAAAAAAATTAAACCTTGATAAAAGGAAGTTTGAGTTGAGGATGAATTCCAAGGTAGTAAGGCAAAAGGAATAGAAAAAAAAAGAAAAATGTATGTAGATGAAGATAAAGTTGGTGCATTTGAATAAATGAATATTTTATAGTGTGTTCTGTCATAGAACACACCCTAAAAGCCCTACTTTCGTTTGTTTGTTAGAGTATAAAGCTTTTTACTGTGAAAAAAGAGAGAGAAAGAGAAACACAGTCCCATTCTAAAGGTGATTTTGACCTCATTCTCTTCTTTCTTATCCAACACATTCACTTTTTCATTCCTCATCATATTAATTTCAATAACACATCATCCTATTATTCCTTTCAAGACACCATCATTAACCAAGGATAATCATCATCATCATTTCAGAAGCAAAGATCATTAACCAAGAATAATATTGTACCTCAAATGGTGCTAAGCCATTATGATATCCATGACTGTTGTTAATTAATCAGTGACGTATTTTTTACTCATTCATTATTTTTAACACATTCTTTCTTATAAGTTAAAATAGATGTTTTCTGAGTTTTAACCTTCTTTTTCTGTCAAAAGAAAAGTTTTAACTATCTTTGATATGATCGATAGGATAAGCTTTTAGCAACATGCATGCATGGTAAGTGGTAATCATGAGTACCAACCAATGTGATTACCATATTCTCTTCTACTGCATAATCATCTCAGGAAGAAAGAAAGAAGGTGCAATTTCCGATCTTCTATTTATTTTAAGTCTTATAGTTAATTATTTATACAGTTAAAAAAATTAAATATGTTTTTATTTCTGAACTTAGTAGTAAATTTTGAAATTAATCTATTTCAAAATTTTGGACTAATTTAGTTATTTATTTTTTAAAATTCGTGGATTTAGTCTTTTTAATCAATTAATCAATTTTTGTTAAGTTTATTTGATATTTCATAATAATATTTGACTTAACATTAAAACGAAATTGTGTCTAACAGTATAAACAACTCAAATACAATTCTAAAATGCATACAAAACATCAAATAAACATAACAAAATTTGATTAAAAGAACTAAATTTACGTATTTCGAGAGATAAAGGACTAAATTGGTCGAAAGTTTTCAAATAAACTAATTTCAAAATTTACTGAAAATTAATGAAAAAAACATATTTAACCCAAAAATTAATATAATGGTTGTGAAATGAACAACCTTATAAATTGAAAAAGATTATTCTCTTAAAATATATTACCTAACTTACCATTTTTTTTCTTGTGTTTCTTGAATTGTGTATGATAGATCTTAAGATGATGTACATGTAAATAATGTTACATCAATTATTAATCATTACCAACCTGATTTTGAAAAAAATTAATGAACTTTTATCACATGGAATAGACTGTGATTATATATAAAATTATTTTTCACTTGTTATTGTATAATCTTTCTTTTATTCTCTTGGAATAAATGCATATATGTCCCTTTTCTATGTTATGTTTTTGTCTTATTTTCTTCTTAGTTATCTCTTCTCTTTGTTTCACATTACTATTTTCTCTCTTTATTTTTTTTGTCTTTTTTTATTCTCATCTTTGTCTACCTTAAAATGGGTGGGAACATCGAATATTCGAAGCTGTGACATGTACTTCAATACCATATAGGACCTTTATTCTAGGTTTCACATATTCCTGCCACATTTTCCAACCATTTGACCCATTTCTTAATTGTTGTTAGACCTTAATTAGTTAAGTGTTTTAATTAGAGTTTAACTTTTTAGGAATAGTCTAAATATAAGTTAAAAGAGTTTCGCATCTGATATAATAAATAAAGTTAAACATTATATAAAAATAAAAATCCATAACACAATTATTTTAAAGTTTTTATCTAAAATTAGTATCAAAAATCTTATATATATATATGTAAAACTAATATTATATAATCATATTGAACCATAATATCTTAATGACTATAACTATAACTCATATACTAAAAAATATAATCCAACAACCATAATTTTCTTACTATTTTATCCTCGTTTTTGTTTTTTTTTATCATTTATCTTAAAGTTCAGATGAAATACTTTTATTGTTTTCACTGTGTTCAAGAAACATTTTTCTTGTTCTTTTTACTTTCTCTTTGAAAAGTTTGTTTTCTCTTTTTAAAGGCTTGCGTAAGAATAAGTTTTGTTCAGTTTACTATATATAATGACTTATTATTTCCTCGAAGATTCCACAGAATCTTCATAACTTTTCCAAAGTAACCTAATTAGAAGAGAGAGACTAATTCTCACTCCTTTTACAGTATAATCTATTCTAGGCTTTCTTTTTAACTTTGCTATACTAAAAATGTTCACTAAAAAATAAAATATATGAAGAAAATATGAAGAACAAGTAAGAGATCAATAACGAAATGATTTAGAGGCTCTTGGACAGAAAGGGATCCACTATGTTTTGTATAAATATTTGTATCCTTCTTCATTGTCTTTGTTGTGAAGATAATTATTTTTTAAAGAAAATGTTATTATTTTAATGGGTGTGTTTACTTTTAATAATTATTTTTTTATGATAATTAATTTTTTTATAATAATTTGGTTAGTAGATTTGAGAATTAAATAGACACACAAACACTTTGAACTTTCACTTCTTTGAATTTTAAAAATAAATATAAATAATTTTTTAAATTTTATTATAAATATTTAATTATTTCTTTATTTTGTAGATAATTTTTTTTATTAAAATATTTATTTTATTTAAAAATTATTAATTTTGAAAAAGTTAAATGAATGAAACAGTTAAATCTAACACAAATGTTACTTAAAAAGTAAAAATGATAAAATAATTATTTTAATTTTAAAAAATAATTATTTTAATTTTAAAAAATAATTATTTTAATTTTGAAAAATAATTATTTATTAAATGGTAAAATTATAAATAAAAATCTGAAAAGATATTTCCTATATATATATATATATTTAATATTTTGAATCATTACTATTAATATAATTAATATTGTAAAATATATAATTATGTAACTAGGTTTCGATGTATTAATATAGCTAATTATTCAATCTCGAAAATTAGTGTGCAACAGTTAACCAAATCATAGGAAGACGTATCTAACCAAAGCAAAATCATAAAGCATCTGAACTGATTTATTTAATTGAATTAACTTGTTTCAAAATTAAAAAACTTTCATCTAAAACTTTATTTTGAGCTTTAAAAAAAACTATTTCTTAAGTTCAACCTATTTGATATTATACATAAGTTTAATAAACAAGATGAAGTATTCGAGAGAGGTCTTTATCAAGATACCACCACCTTTTAAAAAAAATATTTGAAAGTGAATAAAACAAAAACTCATTTCATCATTTTCTTAGAATTAATTTATATATGATAATTGTTGAAGTGAATGATGAAGGTCCATAACATCATTTCATTTAATTATTTAATTATCAGAAGAATAAATTGTGATGAAGGAAGGGTGTTTGAAAAAATGCAAAAGTGAAAGTGGGGGAAAACAAACAGTGAGTGACAATAATAAAACAACTTAAATTGTCACACACTGTGCATTTACACAGTGATTCGAATCAGCACATCACATTTCACTCACCACACTTCACTCCACCCTCCACTGTACTTTCACTCCCTCCTCGCCAATTTCCAACCCCAAATTTCCAAACAAACCAAATCTCCAACTAATAAAAAGTATTGAAAAAGCAAAACGTTCCTACTTTTTATATAGGCACCACTTACTCTCACACACAACAATAACAACTAGCTTTTGCAACTGAAAGTGAAAGTAAGAAGCAAAAGCCAAGTCATGTGTTCTCTTCTTTGGAGTTCCATTGTTATGTGTGTAACAATTCAACTTCTTCAGCTTGGCATTGTGCACCCTTCACCCTCTCATATTAGGATCACTCACTTACCGGGCCAACCCCAAGTTGAGTTTCACCAGTTTTCAGGTTATGTAAATGTTGATGACAGAAACCAGCAAGCACTCTTTTTCTACTTTGCTGAAGCTGAAAAAGATGCAGCTTCCAAGCCCCTTGTTCTGTGGCTCAATGGAGGTGCTCCTCACTCCTAAAGGTTTCAATCAAAAAACAATTTTTAAGTTTGGAAACTTATGCTTTGTGTTGTTGTTTCATGTTTGTTTGAAGGGCCTGGTTGTTCTTCTCTTGGGGTTGGTGCGTTTTCAGAGAATGGACCATTTAGGCCCAAAGGAGAAGGGTTGGTTAGGAATCAATTCAGCTGGAACAGAGGTACCTACCTCTACACATTTCTATTTTTTTTTTCTATCAAATTGGGAACTTTCACTTTTAGTCTAAGAGCATAACAATGACATGTTAATTAGCATTGTGCTCATGTGTTGCAGAAGCTAATATGCTGTATTTGGAAACGCCAATTGGAGTTGGATTCTCTTACTCAACTGATACTTCTGCTTATGAGGGTGTGAATGACAAAATCACAGGCAAGTTTAATGTTCATCCTTCTATTTAACTTCAATAATTTTTTTGTACCCTACAAAATAATTGTCAATGTTATTGGTTAGAATGGTAATTGTTAAAGAACCATTAGATGCAGCATTTTCACCTGGCTAAAGAAAGGATTTGCTCAAGGAAGATTCGGGTCAACTTTCTTTTTCTTCATTTTCCTCTTCTTAGTTCTCACTATCTCCCTTTTGCTTTTCTTGTTTTCTATCTTTACCTTTTGCAATATTCTGTCTCTTTTCCCCAAAGTTTTCTTATTAACATATTACTATTTCGCAAGCTGCTAATTTACTTTAAATTATGCCTTGTCCACTGACTAATTAGTGTTGTTTTTGTTTACAAAATTGACAGATCTGATCCTTCAAAGATTGCATTGATTTTCTAAAACTGGTTTCCTTTTTTTTTGTTTATTATAGCTAGGGATAACTTGGTGTTCTTGAAAAACTGGTTTATAAAGTTCCCAGAATACAGAAACAGAAGTTTATTCATTGTAGGAGAAAGCTATGCAGGTAACCCTTCATCTATTATATCTTTCGTGTACACTGAAGCAAGCCATAGTTAAATTATGCACCTATTTATATATTTTGGAATTTATCATTAGGCCATTATGTTCCTCAACTGGCTGAGCTTATGCTCCAATTCAACAAAAAGGAGAAGTTGTTCAATCTGAAAGGCATTGCTGTGAGTTATGGCACAAACTTCCAATTATTCTTCTTTTCTATTTCCTGCCACGTGTCAGATTTCTTTTAATCTTTTGGTATCTGTAAATATTTTGTGAAAACTAGAAAACAAAAAAGTTCAGCCAAAGATTTATCTATCAGTTTTTCATTTTGACTAAGCAATTCAGGCATCTGAAGCTGGTTTCCTTCATTGCAGCTTGGTAATCCAGTTCTAGAATTTGCCACAGATTTCAATTCGAGAGCAGAGTTCTTCTGGTCACATGGATTAATTTCAGATACAACGTACAAAGTGTTCTCTTCTGTTTGTAACTATTCAAGATATGTGAGGGAATACTACAATGGTGCTGTTTCTCCTGTCTGTTCAAGTGTTATGAGCCAAGTTAGTACAGAAACAAGTAGATTTGTGGACAAGTATGATGTGACCCTTGATGTTTGTTTATCTTCAGTGTTTTCACAAACCAAAATCCTCAATCCCCAGGTGAGCTTATCTTATAGCTCTCTTCAATACCATTTCTCATCAACAAACTTAACTTGATTTTCTATCCAACTTGAATCAAAGTACTGACGACATGAAATTCTGGTCTTGTTTTTCTTATCAAACAGCAAGTCACTGAAACGATAGATGTATGTGTGGAAGATGAAACAGTCAATTATCTGAACAGAAAAGATGTGCAATCAGCTTTGCATGCACGTCTTGTTGGAGTTCAAAGATGGTCTGCTTGCAGCAAGTAATCCCCCTCTCTTGCCTTCATTATTTATATTGTATATTTTCTTTTTTTTGAAACCGTTAAAAAGTAGACTTTAAGCCTAACTCAACCCTACAAAATCGACTTTTAAAATGAGGTTGCACCCACTTATATATTATTAACTCGCCCTATCTCTAAGACTTCCAACAAAAACCATGGATAAGATAACATGTTCAGAAACTAATCTAGTTAAACATTAGTGTCCTGCATTGCCTCTCTTCATGAACATGTTTTCTAGTGTTACTCTCTAAAGTATTGACAGAAATTTCCAGTTACTTTATATTTTGTCTTAAAATATTAATCTCTAACTTTCTTTCCCAACTTCTTTATGATATATACTTGTCAGTGTCCTTGATTATGAGCTGCGTGACTTGGAAATACCAACAATCACTGTTGTGGGGAAGCTAGTACAGGAGGGAATACCCGTACTGGTATACAGGTACTTGTTTGAGTCCTTATGAAGTGAAAAATGTTGTAGATCAAATTTGAATTTGGCATGGCCTTAATCATTAATTAGTGTGTATTATTATTGTGTTTGAGAGTGAATTAATAACTCTTGTTATGCAGTGGTGATCAGGATTCAGTAATCCCTCTGACTGGAAGTAGAACATTAGTACATAAATTGGCAAAAAAGCTAGGATTGAAAACCACTGTGCCATACAGGGTGTGGTTTGAGAAGCAGCAGGTGAACCTTATTATGCTATTGAGTTTTGCTGAGATTATGTACAAATTAAACTCAACTTGCTTGTTCATAGAATTTGTAATTGAATTTTTGTTGTGCTTATGAAATATTTTCAGGTGGGTGGGTGGACTCAAGTTTATGGTGACATTCTTTCATTTGCCACCATCAGAGGAGCATCACATGAGGCTCCATTTTCACAGCCTGAGAGGTCACTGGTGCTGTTCAAGTCCTTCTTAGAAGGACGACCAATGCCACAAGAGTTTTGATAACTAAAAGATTATATGTTGCGGTTTTGGCAAAATGTGATTGTTGAATTGTAGTTTATTTGGTTTCACTGCCATTTTGGAGTGTAGAAAATTTTGTAAAGTGTTCAAGTAAGAAGGGAATGTGTTTTTATCTTCTTTCTCCATCACAGTGTCTTCTTGTTTATAATCTGCATTATGTAAACTGAAGACTGTGTTTTCTTTATATTGCTTAAAATTAAATATTCACTTGCAACTGAAGATTAATTGACCTTAGTATCAATGATTACCTACTCCAAAAGGATAATGTATATTGACCTAGAATACCTAACTTTGAGTGCACCATATTACAAGTGCATTTGGTGATTTGTTTCAACATGGTTGCTTCCATTGTTTTATTTGGAAGATTCATTTTGAAATATGGTTTGACATTACTCATTAGTTTCCATGACAAAATAACACGCTATCTCTATCTCATTGGCCTAGCTCCTACCACACTTTTATACACAAATCATTCCCTATATCTCACTCTAAAAAAATAATTCAAATTTCTTATACCCACTTGTCTATAAATTATTACTAAAACGTAGTACATATAATTTCATTTTATAATTATAAATTTATCATTCATACGTAAAGAATAATTAGTGATAAAATATACTAATATTTATAAGTTGTATTTTTACATAAATTTTCACATGTATACTTTAGCTTTCTCTTTCAATACTTCCCCTTTGGTGACAGCTTTTGTTTGAATTCATGTTAGATCTCAGTTTCTAACAGCTGTTTAAAACCAAAACAAAAATTTATTCTACCGATTCAAATTGTTGTACTGTTAACACACTACTGGAGTATCAATTTGGAATTTAGGTTAGGGAGGAGATTTGTGTGACACATCATTCACTAACAAACTTTTCATATAAACAAAAATATTTTCAGTATCTACATGCTTTAGATGAAGTGCTACACATCTCAGTTATATCAGTAAACATGTCAAATATTTGTAGTTCTACTCTTTTTACTTTCCATGCTAAAGAATAAATGTTATTCCTTTTCTGTGTTTTTTTTATCTCTTGTAAATTTGAAACACTGGGTTTGCATCAAAAGCTTTCACTTTTACATATGCAAACCAGAGAGAAGAAAAGAGATATTTTGAATGTTCACATGAAAAGAAAAATCTAGTTAACATGACTAAGTCATTTACAAACATAATGTGCTATTGTGACCTAAACCAACTACAACCTGCAAAATCAGCCAAAAGAATATATAGAAAGAGAAAGCAGATGATTAGAAACCACACCATGAAAAACCAAGATCAAGCAAAACAATCAATTACACCAGAATCATGGCCAGCCACATACCCCTATCATCTTATTACAGATATAGGGATAAGAGAACAGGAAAAAAAAAATCTCTAGAAACCCAAGAATGAAGGTTTGGTTCAAAAACTGTGCAGTTGCGTTAGCATGTGAACAAGCTCGTCACTAGAAGGCCTATCTGCAGGCATATCAGAGAGGCATGCAGCAGCAATCCTAACAGCCATTAACATCTCATCTTCCTCTCCTTCTTCACCTAACATGCTCTTATCAAGGGCATCCCTCGCCTCACCGGCTTGCTGCAAGTGTCTCAGCCAACATCCCAAACTTCCACCACTCGCTGCTTCTCCAAAAAATGGATCTGTAGGGTCCTTACCCGTTAACAAAACACCTAGTATCATGCCAAAACTGAAGATGTCACTTTTGTCAGTGTACCTGCTGAAATTGCAAAACAAACACCATTCAATCTGAATACTATGAAGTTTCACATGAAGTTCATAAACATTCAATGCATCAAGCATGCAACCACTTTTAGTGTTATTACTTATCACTATTGATATTGATGCATCCAGAGGCATATATACCAATGAAAAAAGCTATAAATACATAAAGTTAAAGTGGCACAAACCTCTGTCCAGTGATATTATAATAGCTATAACTTTTAGTTGGGTTCCTACTCACACCAATCTATGTTTCAGTAGTTTGCAGCATGTGAACTATATGTTCGTTTGGACCAGACAAAGTGCCTGAGGTCTAAAACTTCATATTAGGAAGTAATAATACTGATAGCTGGCTACAAAAACACTACTTTACATAGTTTTTATTAAATAATACCATTTTCAATCCGCAAATGAACACAATGAAAATAGAGAACAAGAGCCTTTGATCAGGGTGCTCCAAAGGGAATAACTACAACGAGGCTTGGAGCTTTTGAAAAGGAAACGAATCAAACAAATGGCTGATATCAACCACCTATGCACCCTTTTGCCGTAAGAAACGAAGAAAAGAAACAGACTGAATTCAAAACACCAGTGAGTGACAATGATTCAAACCGAGTGATTTGACTTACCTGCAATTGTGGAAACATTCAGGTGGAGTGTAGAGAGAAGTTCCTCTATCCAAGTTGGGTAAAAGTTTGGCCAAACCATAATCTGCTAATCTGGGTTCAAAATCACCATCCAGCATGACATTTGTTGGCTTCAAGTTGAAGTGCAATATCTGAGGCGCACAAGTGAAGTGAAGATACTGAAGACCCTTCACCACACCAACAGCAATCCTGAGCCTAACTTCCCAACCAAAGGCTAACTCATTCTCCCACACTCTGTTCATCACATCAGAAAGACTCCCAGTGGACACATAATCATAAACCAATGAGAAACCATCAGGCTCACGTACATAGGCTCTCAAACTCATCAAGTTCCTGTGTCTTAAGCTTGCAAGAAGCTCTAGCTCAGTTTGTATCTGCCTCTTCAATGATTTTTTCTTAGCCTCTGGAGAGTTGCTCCCAAAGGGTGTTAGCCTTTTCACTGCAATAGTGAGTCCATTGTCAAGCACGGTTTTGTAGTATTTCCCATTAGGACTCGAACCAAGCAAGTGGTTTTCCTTGGCCAAAGCTATTTGGAGTGTCTTGGGGGCAATTTTGGGGGAGAAAATAACAGGCCCCTTGAGGATTGGTGTGCGGTTTAGGTACTGCACCACACAACGTACCACAAGTGCAAAGAAAACAGAACAAACCAGTCCAGTTACTGCTCCTAAAACCAAGCTCAAAATTATCTTCTTGGGGTCATCCTTGTATCCTGATGATGATGGTGGTGATGGCCTAGAAGGCGAGGGAGGCTCTGAAGAAACATGTTTACTCAACCTTCCTTGACATTGCACAGTGTTGTGGTGCAAGCTGAACAAGAATAGAATAAAAAGTGGCTGGAGTGCCAACAATTCTCTGGCAAGAGAAGAAGCGATGTGCCTTTTCCTAAACATCAAAGAACCACAAACAAAGAAAGCAACAACCAGAAACCAATCCCGGAAGCTCCAAAATGAGGCATGAATCACTCACAAGCCCGAACCCACCATCACCTCAACACTTGGAAACAAGACCAAGAACAACTTTTTACACTTGATGCTCAAATGGGCTAAATAAAGTTCAAGCACGCGCACAAGAATAAGCATAAGCATAAGCATCCTCTTCAACCTTTTCAACCCAAAATCTTCACAAGAAAGCCATCACAGAAAAGCAAGCACAGATGTTGTCACCGAATAGTTTACGTTTTACCACCGAATCCCATCCTTTCTTTCACTCCTCTCACCACTCGTAAATTTTCTACCTTCACAGGAATTTGAACCTCCTAAAGTAAAAACAAAAACAAACCAAAACCCCACTATTCCTAGGTGCCAGCAGGGACTAACAAACCCAACCAAAAGCAAACTAGCCCCAGAAACAAGTTGCTATCTTTTTCCTTGGAAACCAAACAGAAAGTCAAAAAGTTGAACAGAAATTGAAGGGGCATGAGCATGTGGTAGTAACCAAAGTTGAACCACAACAACAATAATAACTGCAACTAGAACAGACACAACCAAATGCTCCTCAGAAACTGCAATGTCATTGGATTTAGGTGTTTAAACACAAACACAGTGACAGAATCACGCACACAGCATGTAGAGAGAGTGCTTCAGTGATTGTCTCTTGTTTCTCTCTCTACACTCTCTCTCTTTCTCTCTCTTTCTGAAGACAACAATGAGCCATACCTCTGCGACAAAAAACTGGTTCCCGCCTTTGTGAGGAGCCAGCACTCAGGACACAGTACCATGTGGGGCCCACGTTTGGTCCGAAAGCGAAACATTGAAATCCGTGAGAGGGGCAATGTACAGTTCTCGTGGACCGTCCGATCTCATCAGAATGCATATGGGCCGTTGAAATAAGGTGTCTGGGAATCTGTGATATGCTTGCTATGAGCGAGTGGTTAACAACTCTAGCTATGTGTTATGTTTGGTGTGTGTCATTAGTAAAGTTATCTCTTTTTTCGATCAAATAATTGCCTTTAATTACTTACGTTTCAATTACTATATTATTTATATTTATTATATACACATATTACATGCTTTTGCTTTTCCTTCTTTATACCTTATCTTTTCTTTCCTTTCTCTGTTATTGGTGGCAGCTGCTAGGATTAGGAATGACTTTAATAACATTTTTACTTCAAAGGTTATCTTTGGATTAAATTAACAAATAACTCTTGTATTTTAATGTAGAATTTTTTTTTATCGTGTGCAATGAAGTAAAAAAGAAAAGAAGAATTTTTTAGTTTAAGAGTAAAATAATATAGTACTCAAGTAATATAATAACGTAAAAGTATGTTTTATAAACAGTTTAGATTGTGAAATTCAGAAATTAGGTGGAGCTACCAGTTTCATGAAATTTTTGGTTGTTAACAAACTATTTACATTGTATGGTTTGACCCATTAGTCATAAATTCAAACATGAAAAAGGGGTCGGGTGCTTGAGAATAGAATAATGTGAAAATGAACTTCACCTTTTAATATTAATTTATTAATAGTTAATCAAACTTGCGTACCAAAATGTTCAGCTTAAAACACACGCTAAACAAATCAGTCATTTTCCCTTTGAAAGTATGCTCCACAATGTTCGGTTTTTAAAGTTCAGATAACATTTTAAAAAAAATGAGTTAAAATGAATAAAACTTGCTCCTCAAGTTAAAATAAATTTAAACAGTTCAGTTAGAAGAAAATTCTTACTTTAATTTATGGAAAATTTTATTTATTTGCCCCAATATGAAATGTGGAATAAATGAGAGAATTTCAGTGAATCAAGAAGATAAATTTATATAACTAGAAACAGAATTTATGTTCATATTGTTCAAAAAAGACTATTTTTAAACAATAAAGACCAAGTTCATGTCACTTTTGTACATTTGAAAGATTACAACGGATTTTTTTCCTGTAAAATGTGGTCTGGTCATAAGTCATAACCCAGTTGAGGAGGGTCCACTTCAGGTGTTTGTTAGACTGTCAGTAATATCAATAATTATGTTAAGGTCACCCGTGACAAAAGTTGAGCTTTTGTTTAGAGCTATGTTAAAACATAACAAGCGTGTTGTGTTGCCATAACCTACTAGATTCAGATTTGTTTTGTCCAACAAACATGTCTCCCAGTGAGAATTTTTCACTACAAGCTTACAAAATATCCAAACTTCGTTTTTCAAATGATGTACTGAAAACGGTAATTCTTCATTGCTGGGTACGAAGAATACAGTGTTTTTTCGACACAATTGTCCAATACTGAAAACTGGGGGTGAAATGGACCACTTCACTTTTTGATTAAATTGATCCCATGCAATCGAACATGTTGTCCCACTCCGTCTTTTCAAGATTGAAACTTTATTAAATTTACAATGATTTGAGTTTTTTTTTTTTAGGGTAGGGGGTCACTCTAATATAGCAGTTGATTGATGGTTTTCTTTATCTTTTTGCCTTTGACAATATATAGAGATTTTTAACTACATAAATACATCAGAATATTAGAGAGCTAGGGACATGACATTATGGGTACATGTCCCACCAAGTAATCCCAAAAATACCAAAAATGTGAATTACAGCCACAACACCTTCACAAAAACCAATGTACACAACATACACAAATCCCTAGCCTAGTGTGCATCGCAGCTTCACCTCAAAAGTAAACAAAATTACACAAACATCATATTACAAAGTGCTGGCTGGGTGCTACCAGTGCAGCATAACTCTTCAACTTAGGCCAATGTGGCCATTTTACATTACACATCTTAGCACTATTTTTGCACAAGATGACTAAGGGGCAGGCATTTCAACCTACCTCTCTCCTTAATCTTCCACACTAGGGACTTTTTACTTGAAAAAAAAAAACCCAGCTTTTCAATTTATGAAATACAAATTTACATAATCAAATCTTCCATATTTTATATATGTAATAAACTCCGAAATATTCGTCTATCACTCTCATCCATTTGAGTCATTTAATGGAGCATGGACTTCTCTTTCACCAGCATTTGACTCAGCAGCAAGTTCAATTGGGGTTCTTCCCTGCTCATCCACAGCTCGCGGATCCGCACCCCTGCATTTTTAAAGATTTCAATACCATCCATTGAGCCAAAACTATATTGAAAATAATTATGAATTGGCAAATAGCTTATTAGTACCTCCTGGATTACTCATTTAAATGATAATATCAGAGTTAAAGCTGAATACATAAATTATTGAAAGAACCGGATATATCATCATATATGTTGTTGCATCGGAATCACCTTGAAAGCATTAATCTTGCAAATGCAGATCTGCCTTTGAGAATACAGCGATGTAGTGGCGTTTGACCTCTTGAATCAGTTGCATTAACATTTGCACCATACTGTAGGAGGAGCTCCACCATGCCAATATCTGCAGTTTCACATGCAAGGTGAAGTAGGGTGCACCCATCTAGATTGTCCATGACAGGGCCTTCTTTACTTGAGGACCAGTCCAATGTGTTGCCGGCCAAAGTAGAGCTGTGATCATGGCTAGTCTGCTCTTGTAATAGCATTACTTTGGCAAGGGTTAGGGAACTGTTGCACATTTGCTCATAAGCAACATTAACATCAACGTCAGAATTAACAATGTATCGATATACAGCTTTTTTGTCATTAGCATGAACAGCCTCCCAGATTTGTTGTGCCACCGAGAGTCGGTTGTCCTTTGGCCTGCGAACAAAAAGCTTCTCTGCATACTGCCATGAAAACAGAAATGGTCCAGGGAGTCAGAAAAACCACAATCAGAAAATAGCATAAAAGGAAAAATATGATAAAAATAAATACATAAGTACGGTTCACATACTGAATAAGTACGGTTTGGCTTGAAGTCCAAAAACAAACAAAAAGTAATCATCAAGCAAAACTCATGTCAAATTCAGAGCACTTTTACCCTTTCCAATCATCTTAAAAGCTACCTTAATTTTTTAAGAAACTACTAGTCTCACTCAACTAACAAATTATTACTAAAAAATGAAAGTACTCAAGCGAGTCTTCTGACAAGAAACATTGATATCCAGTTAGATAAATGTGTTCGATCAACACATTATTATCATAAAGTGAGATTATTCTGATAAGTGGTATCTACACCAGCACGAATTCATTTTTAATGGAAACATCTCTTTCGAAGAACAGTTGTTTTCTATAGATTCCCATGCATGACATCACTGGCAACGGGAGAACAACGTCACATGATACAACTATAAGACATAGATATTTGGGATACATTATGGCAGATAAAAGTAATATTCTGTAGCTAATACCATAGCTCAGCATCCAAAGAAAACATTAAATTGTGTTTTTTCCACGAATCAATTACTCCCAAAGCTTAAGCTGATAGGTAAAAAAGAAAACACACAAATGTTTTCTAAAATACCCCTCATGCAAGAGGCATTTGGGATTGAAGTGTACATAATGCACATACTCACCTACCTTGTGCTAAACTTAACCTTTTTTATCAGAAGCAAGTAGCGTTAAGCATTGTACTATAGATCACTCCATCATAGGCTCCTATACCATGTCATGAATCAACTAACCTAAGAGCTTTAGCTATTACGTTAAAACACAACGTTAAAATCTCAATATTAAAATTACATTTTCATTACTTATACTTGCTTGCACTAACTTCTAATGCAACTAATAAATAGTATGTTTTCATAAATAATTCAAACTTATAAGCTGTCGGCTGAGTGACAATTAAGTCTCCAAGTTTCTGCCACTAGTTTTGTCTCAAGTGATATATCCAATTAGCATTTGAGTGCTGCTAAAAGAGCTTATATATCAAAGAAACACAGACCATTGAACATGCGATACCTAGGAGTTCTAGTTCCAAGTCCTACTTTCTTTTATCCTTCAGCTCAGCTTCCAAAGTGAAAATTAGAATCTGGTCTGTTTCAACAACTGACAACGCTTTAAATTAATCCAAAATCAACAAAACCTGTCTTCTTTTCTAATTTTCCCTAAAGCTCACCCTTTCACAGGTTTTTCACAGGTTTTTCTGAACAAAACCAGAACATCATTTACGGTCAGCAAGAGTTGAGTGTACAAACAGAGTACGGTCATACTGTTATAAATATTATAAAAGACATTTGGTTTCCTAATTTATTACCTATTATTGACAATTAGTATATTTAGCATAATTTGTGAAGAATGGATTCCATGATTCTAAAGATTGATTCCTATTGTTATAACCGTATAAATAGGAACCATGTATATTGAGATTATTATCACAAATACTGAGAATACTCCTCTTTTTTTAAGTCATACCTTTGCATGGATGAACTTTTCCTTCACTGATAGAGAATCAGATTGACAAGGTTTGGGAAAGAAGAACATCAGCGGCTTATCAGACTTGCTTAAGCTTCACAATAATAGAAGAGAATATCAGCAATAATTGGTAAAACAATAATAGTTGTAATAATAATGGCTTTAATACAAGGATATAATAATGGGGATTCTTTACCCTGTAGGGACAAGATCAACCTGAATGGCACTTCTTGATTGTAATAATTCCTCCCAGACGGAGTTGGCAAAAGTATTCCCAAGAGACTGAAATAAACTTATGACAGAAGGTTCCCACACTTTAACATCCAAAGTAAGAGATCTGACCTGTAATGAGACAAAATGGTTCTCGATGATTAATCTAAAAGCCTCATCACAAAAAAGAAAGTGCCAGCTAAAACCCGAGTATCTAAACCAGACACGATTATTGATTTTACATCAAAGAAGATTTTGTCCTAAAATTACAAGTATGCAAGAAAACATGATTAGTCAAGGAAAGACAATATTTACACATCCAATCAAGAGTACCTACATTTACCCCGTTCAAATGTTCATAGTTTTCACAAGAGATGCTTATCTTCTCCAATGTATATGGAGTCGCTGACCTTATGGAATGCGGTAAAAAAAAATCAATTATCTCTTATTATAAGGAGGCACCAAACATCTACAAATTGGTTTCAATTGCAATCCTCATTATAATATTAACTCTAAGCTACAATATAAAAAAAGCACTCACAAAGTGGGTTGCATTTTATAAATACATCTATTATAAGTACAATATAAAAGTTAGATTTCAGAGTTTTCTTTCATGAAAAAATTTATCATGAGAGCAGACACAAAGAATAGGTGAATCGAAAAAGAACAAGATACAAGTAAAATATATTATTTTACTGAGATAAAAATACTGAAAACTCTCCCTTCCTCTGTATATCCAACAAGGAGTTCTGTTTGCTGAAATTGGAATGCTGGGAATTATCAACTAGGCTAACAAAGGCTCTTCAACCATAGTTATTTTCTAAAGACAACCAATTGTTCCAAATTACACAATTTATATCGCCTCATATTTCTTTAATTACACCAGCTCATTGTCAAGCATCCTTACGAATTATACTGGAAAGTAAAATAATGGTTTGCAGATAAAACCTAAACAAGGATCAAAAGAGTGCAATTGTATGGTCTACCTTTGATATGTGCACACCAAGGTTGCGATGCACACCAGAACACTCAATGCAAACAAGAACACCAAGATTTAGTGATGCCCAATCAGGTTCAGGAGCACCACAATCAGCACATTTATCATTCCCACAAACTCTTCGCAGCACATCAATCGGCTTCTCACTTTTAGTGCAGGATCGCTGCTGTTGTAAACTTCTTGAGGGGCGCTCCAGATGTGCAGAAGCAAGACTTCTATCTGCTGCACATTCTTCAACAGCAGAGTGATCGAAATCTGAACTTTCAAAAGAACTACTCTCACTGGTAGACCTATGATGACCACTTCCCATTGGGCTTGCAGGCAACATCTGATAACAATCTTAACATTAATCAAATTGACTTATACTTCATTTCTACATGACCAACAAAAGTTCCTAGAAGTTACCCTTTCAGGGATCTGAGAACTCAGTAGTGAGGCAATAACACCAGTGATTTTTTCAATCCAATCCATCTGGTCCAGCGCACTCTCTGCCTGCACTGACAAGCATAATTAAGGAATGAAACTATAAAGCCTTAATCACCATCCTTGTATGAATTAAAAGAAATCCAAAAATAACATCAAATAACCTGCAAAGTGTAGTTCTTTGTCGGTGAAATGATCCGGAAGCAAAACCTCAAATCTGATTGGTCAGCATCTACTTTGATTGTTGACGTAAGCAGGTTCACAGTGTGGTGAGCAACAGATTTTTCATCATGTACCCCACCATGGTGATGAGAAGACAGCCATCGACTTAAAAGTCCAGAACCAAGCTCAGAACTATTCCTCTGGCCAGAATGTTGACTACTCGACCCCTATACATCATACATAGCAAAAATGAGGTGAAATTTTCATTCAGAAGAAACTTCGACTTCGATTAAATCCTTGAAAAACCAACTTATTTTTTGCATTACACTTCTTACAGATGATTTGCTGCACTGCTTACGATAGTAATACAGCATTCCCCGACTATCAAGAACAAAAAATCTCCTCTTCCAGTCACCCCTTAAGTTTGAGGAACGCTTTGAGAGATAACCTTGTCGAATTGTTTGAACCTAAAATGATGAAACGACAAGTACAAAAGTAAATCACTGGGAGAAAGTAATTGTTAACAACTTCAGTCAACAATTTTCAGGCCTAGATTCAACCTTTCCCTTTGCAGCAGATTGCATAACAGCCTCTATCATCTTATGTGAACTTCTACCAATGGCTTGTATACCATCTCCATTAGGGGACCCATTAGAACCATTTGATGACCACCTACTCTCCCGATCAATCTGTCGTTTGTATTCTTGCATTCTTTCATTCAGGGCTGCCTGCTCATAATTGGATCTTTCTCTTGATTGCTGAGCATAAGTCAAGACCTGCAAAACAGCTAGCCTGGAGTGAATCAATTTTATTTTTACTGACTCAACTGTTGGAAAATTAATCACCAACAAAATACCACTCAAAAAATGTTTTTACAATGACGTGTACCCCCTTAGACAAAAAAATAAGAGTGTAAAGACAACTAAACCTGGTTAATATATGGCTCCATTTGGTGCAACAACTCGTAACCCTACAAGTGAAAAATTGAACTTGAGCAAGCTCAAACAGATTGTAGAAAAAGAATAATTTAACAAATATATCTACCTGTTTGAAGTAACGAAGATGTGCATCCATGGTCCCACTGACTGCTTCCAAAAATTCAAATCTCTTCTTTGCTTCAACAGTTGACAAGGCCGTTACCTGGACAAAAGACTCATAATTTACTTGTGAAGACATGTCATGGAAAGAGTAATCATTTAAGTACTTCTGATCAAATAAATTCACTAACCAGATTAAATCGAGCTTGCTCAAATGTTGATCTTGCACTATGAAGCTCCTGAAACATCTCCAAACGTTTAAAGGTTTAAAGAATCACATACACGAGAAAGAATCTAAGCTGAACCAACAGGTAACAAACACAAAGGCCTACCTCTTCCAGAGCAGTAGCTACATCAGTTTTTGTGCCTTTTCTTAGTGACAGAAACCTCTCCCGAGTCTGCAAGAATAGAAAATTTGGCAATCGTTAGAGAGAATTTTACAGCTTCTGACACTGCTTGTTTCAAAACATGTTTCCAGTAAGTTCAATCAGTTCTGCTTTCTGAAAACAGACCAGAAGTTTTGGTTCATCTTAATAGTCAATTAAATTTGTTAAATTCATTATATCTCCACTGATTTCTTTCTACTTGAATGAATAATTATCATAGGCAGTCCGCTTAGCATCCATGTTTTTCAACTCAGGAGGAACACACCACATGGGAAAATAAGAAAAAAAAACTTAGATAATAAGAATGCACCTGGTCATATATAAGACTAGCCTTGTCAAAGCGTTTCCGTGCTTCCTGCATTAAGAGAGGATCCCTTAGAGCAGAAACTAAGTGCATAAATTGCTCACAGAAGTAAACATCAACTATCCTTGATATTAGGTGATATTATAATCAATATTAACAAAACAAAAAACCATATATATGTCATAAAGTTTAAAATACTTCATATACTCACTCACAAAAATCTCAAAACGGAAAATGAAGCCCAAATATTTAGCTCATTTAAAATAGAAATAATAGAATTGTGAAAAGAAAGACAAATTTAGCTCCTACATAGGATCCTGAAGTTTAGTTGAAAGAACCAAATACTTGACAAACTACTCTTTCCACAAGGGCATCAAAAGAATCCCTTCTCAAATCATCAATCCATGTATGCATGGATTAGCTCATTTTGAGGAAATAAGACAATTAATTCTTTCAATTTAACATTCCTAAAAATCTAAGTAACTAACCAAAGAAGCAAAAACCAATTACATGCCTATTACTTCACAGGTCTACGCACTATTACTAGACAAGTTTATCAGTTCTCACATCTGTTTCGTACACATCTAACTGAAAGGATAAACATAAATTTTTACAATATTTATTCTTTGTAAAAAAGAAGTACCTTGACCTCTTGCAAATCAATATTGACAAACTGAAGCAATCTGTCATTTAGCATATGCTCAACCTGACAGAAAGATCGCAATCTATGTTAGCAGTATAGCAGACAATGTGTCACCAAGAACTGATTGATAAGGACAAATATCAAGGATGAAACTCCCAAAAAGCTGACTATTAAAGGTCACAATGAGATTCGGCTTCTGAGTTTGTATGCATTATTGATATTTTTTTCGTTTTTCTCTTTCTCTTTGGAAAGGAATAGATTCATTAATATAAAAAAATGTAACACAGATTGAAGTAAGAGATCCTCTGTTTTACATTTTCTCCCTTTTAAAATGCATCATTAGGAGTCTTTAACAACAAGGAAAGTATTAAAAAACACTTAAAAGTTACAACACAATAGTTTACCTGTGATCGAAGGACTTCCTTGTATGTCCCAATTTCTCTTAGGGCTATGGTGAATTTGGTCATAACAGGGCCTGGAATGAAGGTGGAAACTCAATCAGAAAGTATTTCATAGCCAATAGACTTTTAGAGTTGAAGATAAAGTACAAACTTAAAAATCAAATTATGAAGTCAACTAATCCCAAGCAGCCAGTGGCCACTGCATTAAAGAGAAAAACTGAAAACAAATTATCTCACTAAGAACTGAAATTATTAGAATGAAATGTTAACATAGTCAAGCATTAAAAGTCATCCTTTATTGATAGCTCATCTGGGGTGCCAAAAATGGAAACAAAATCATCTAGGAGGAACAGAGAAACTCTCGTCAACCATCACAAGATTGATGTACAGAGGGGCATACCTCCAAAAGCCACACTGATTGGGTCATTATGTCCACCACCAAAAGTTTCTAGGGCACTGGCAAATGCAATGTCTCCATCGTAGGCCTCCCCAAGACCTTCACTGGAAAGTACAAAAGTGAAAGCAATTAAAGTCTAAAGAAAAGACAAACCTAACAACTTCAAAATCAATATTCAATATGTAACTATAAGCTATGAGATACTCCTAACAACTAATGAGAAAAAAAAAAAACTAAAGTTTTCCTTTGGATAAATTGACAGATATTGCAGGACAATTACTATGAGGAACATCCTCATAGAGGACATACTAGTGTAACAAACTATTAAGTAGAACTAACAGTTTCCTCTTTCTACCTAGTTAAAAAATATTAATTTTATTTTTAAAAGTGCATCGTATTCACTCCTTCAAAATGAAAATAAATGTTCTTGGAGATAAAAAAAATACAGAATATTGTTGAAAGGATAAGTTGAATGCCAATAAGCTCTAGCTTGGAAATAAAAATGTCACTTACTTTTACACTAGCCAATAGCCACTTTCAAGGAAGTTTCTGTATTTTATATTAAAGGTTTGGCACAAATAAGACGTTAAAATATTATGGTGCCATGCAGTTTATGCTGCTGATTGGATGAAAGGGAATGCTCCTACAAACAAAAATACTTCTGTCCTTAAACATGCTATCACATATTATTGTTTTCATGCTACTATGGTGTTCTACCATCTTGATTGCTTTTGTTGTGATTTACTCAGAGCCTTTGTTAAGGACATCTCACCCTCGTTATCAAATCTAAAATTTCTATCCAAAAGAAAATTTTGATGCTGATTTCATCTAGTCATGAAGAAAACAAACCACAAAAACCAAACAAGAAATTAACAGATGAAAGAGCTAAACTAATACAGATATAGAAAAAAAAGACATCAAGGTTAAAAAATAAAGGCATTAAAAAGCCTAAATAAACTGTAATTTGTACAGCAGACATGCTTCCACGAACATAAGAGATATTAAGTTAAGTGGGCAAAAAAATACATACGTGTATTTTCTACATCCTTTGTAAAATTTTAAACTTCTCTCTCTTAAAGATTCAGCACTTTCCTCCATGCATTGTATCTGTTCATCAAAGAATTCAAGGAGAAGCAATTTTAGGAACATCAAGTCAGTTAAGAGAGAACCTATCATTCTGTACTAATAAAACATATGAAACAAAGGGAAGAATTGAAAAGACCAGCATCATTGTCAGATGTGATACAATGAATATCTCCAACCCCATTAACAATAACCTCATTCAATAACCACTAAATTTAAAATTTTACAAAGCTTTCCAATAATTATATAGTTCAACCAACAAGAAATACACTATATTTCAGAATATTCAGAAGATGATCGAATGGTTTGTTAAGTAAAATATAATTACAACCAATAATTGAGAAGAACAGATTGCTTTTTAGGATAATACCACTATGATTTAACATATAAAAGGGACTTAATGGTTATGTTCGTGAAGTAACCAAAAAGAGCAATGCCTAAACACTCTATGAAAGTATTAACATAAGGATCAGTTTAGTCTGCTAGAAAGGGGGCTAATTTTTTTCACGGAGTAAAATCGTATGAGGTTGTGTGTGTCAGCCATATCAGTAGAAGACGGGGAAGCTTTCTTGGAGTGAGATTTTTCCCCCTTTAGGGACCAAGTCTTCTTACCCCAATTAGTAATGGAGTAACAAATGGGGAAAAGCACGAGGACTCTCTTGATATAGCTGTTGCTTTCTCCCACTCTCACTGCCCATCCAAGCTCTACCAAAACCCACCTTTGATGCCTGATCAAATGTGCAAGTGCAAAATATCCTTCCATCTCTGACTAACCTCAGAGGGCAACAAACCATAAACTAAAGACTCACTTCCAGATTGTGGAACTTCCCTAAATACGCGTGGCACTAGTACATACCGTAAATCTAAGAACGCAAACATCACGCCCAAAACCATTACTTAAAAACAGAGAATCCCTCGAAGGGAACCCACTTCGTTCCCTTTTGAGGGATTTCCCAGAATAAAACAAAGGAACTCTCAGGATTCAGAATATTCACATTCCATTTGACAAGACCAAAACATGCACAAAATCAACCCTCCACTCCCTAACACGTCACTCGATAAACCCCTAAAACCACCCGATCAAGCTCAAAGACAAACAAAACCCACTATACATTACACACAACATCCAAACTAACTTGTAACAAGGTTCTAGAAAAGAAAAGAAAAAAGGTTGTAGAAAAAAAAAACAAAAAAGAGGGAATGACCTGCTTGCGGAACATAGGAGAGTCATCGAGCTTGGCGAATTGCATTTTGATTGGAGCAAAGGATTCGCGCTTGCTGGTGGTTGAATAGACCTAAGAGTAAGTATTGTTTAGCATTATCGCGGCACGAATGGTCGATCTCGGAATCGAAGAGCCGAATACGAAGAGGACCATTTGCAGGAGCGTGGAGTTGAGTTGGATTTGGTGGCGAACTGAAAACCCTAGCCGAGAGACAACCTTGGAGTTCGAGGTAGCATATGATTTGATTTTGATGTGTGTTGGGTATTATGAGTTGTTCACTGTTGTGTTGTTGTGTTTGGTGTCACTGCTGCATCTTCTTTCTCTTCTGATCAAACAAGGGAAATGAAATGAAAGGAAGAGAAAGTAAAAGGTATATTGGGAATTGTTTAACAAAAATTTCACTAATCCAACCAAAATTCTGGAATCCCATGTGTGTAACAGACACTCACTTGGACTAAAGTCACACCCATTGAGTTCCTTTTCATGCACCTTTCCCTTTCTTGCCCCCCTCTTTTTCTTTTTTATCTTTCTCTTTTTTTAATCATATTATTATAATACCCTCATAATAATTACCATCACCTTCTTCATCTCACCCACCCTTTTCAAATTTTTATGTCAAAAATTTTTTCTTCAACTATTTAATAAAACTATACACTTAAATAAATTGTTTATTTTTGGTGAATACAAAAAACATTCCACCACTTTCTTATAACCTAACTATTGGATTTATATACATTTTTTCTTGCTATACGTGAAATGGTTCAACATTTTTTACTAGGGAGTTAAATCTGATAATTGAAACATAAGTTTGGTGTAAAGAAAAAACAAGGTTGTACGCTGTCGTACCATTGGAGAAGAGAACGGCGTTATTATTGTAATATAAACCTCTTCTTCCGTCACTCGCTCACACACACCTTACCAAAACCAGCATGGGAGAGTTTCTGCACGCGCTACAGCGGAGCGTGGCCTGAACTGAACAATTGTTTGTCTCTGTGAACTGTGAAGAAGGAATGGCTTGTGGGCCAAAACCTAGTTTCCCTCCATTTCATGGGCCGTAGTGGGCCCCACTCTCTCTCCTCCCAATACATCTTCCTCGCATGCTCATCAATAATAATCTATCTTCTTTTTCTTTTCTTTTTTTTTCTTTTTAATTTTCTTTTCTATTTTCTGTTATTTTCCTGCATAATTCCATTTTGACTGTGCTAGAAAACTGACACCTGTCAAAAATAATCTTCTTTTCTGTTTTCAATTTTTTTTTTTGTTCCTCTTTTCTATAATTTGTTTTGCTTCTTCTTATTTTCTGTAGACAATACCACTGACACGTGTGGAATTGCATTGCGAACACGAATGCACTATTCTATGACTAATTTCAATTATTTTTATAAGATTACTTTTATAAGTTTTCATTTTCTATTACCAATTGTTTCATAGAATAGAATTTCCTCTTATTACAAAGATAAGATATTTATTTTAATAGACATCATTCTTACTTCGATTCCACGTCACATTATTTATTTTAATTGGTATACATTTATTTTTATTTTAATAAATTGGTTTATCGATAAACTAAATAGTCCAAAATTTTAACTATAAAACTATGCAGTCAGTTGCCTAAAATTATGTTATTTTCATAAAGATTAATTATGTTACTTGCATATGCTTAAAGTAATTGAGATCACCCTTCTTATGTCCTTTTATTACATTGTGTATGTATCAACCTGTTATAAAAATAAATATATTCATTAAAAAAATGTATAGTTCAATTTTTTTAAAAGCAATGCAATTTAATTTTAAAAAAAAATTAAATTGATCATCTAGATTACTTTCATTAAACATATTAGAACCTCTCTTAGTGTCATCTCATTTAATTACTTCATTACACATTAATAACATCTCCACATTTGTAGTTTAAAATGCAAAACGTGTAATTCTTTATATGTTGAATATGATTAAAGTAGGAGTAATGATATTTTAACAAATTTAAAAATGGATTTTCTTGTCGAAGCAGTTAGATTTCGATGTAATGAAAATGATAGGTGTAACAAATGTTATTTCATTAATTAGTTATTTGGAATAATATTACATTTTTTATATATGTGTAATTGTAATTGGCGTGTTGAGTTGTTGTCATTGTCTTGGGAGAACAAATGAATATTATTTATTAGTGGACAAAGTAGTAATATAATTCTTATTTTACCAGTGTAATACTTGCAGGAGCAAATTCCTGTTTTACAGAAAAAGGACAGTGTTTTAAAACTATATCCCAAGTAACCCCTTACTGAAAATGTAGTTTTTATTTGATGTAGAATTGTGGTCGGATAAAATGTAGTTTACGTGATTATTTTGTGTAGGTTTTCACTAAGTATAACATGTGACTATTGTGTATAAAATGTATATTAGGTCAAATGGAAGTAAGATTGGAACTTTAGTCTTAAAAGTTGTAAATTCATGTTTCGCGGTGCCATTGAATTTGATGAACTAAACACAAGCCGTGTAAGAAATTTAGTTTATTGACAATATTTATGACTGAGTTTATTGATTTTGAACTTATACACAAAATTAGGATTGGAATGTTGTTGAGATTTCAGAGTGGCGGTAGTAAGAGAGTGACATGGGAGGAGAAACAAACATGATTTTAAAAAACATTTTTATTTTTCAAGAGATTAAATTAGAATGATTAATTTGATTTTAAGACTAAGTTGAATCATTAATTTTAATGGGTTTATCTTCCTGGCAAAACCTAATATATGTTTGTTTTTATGTCACATCACAAATGGAATAAAAATTTTGTTCAAAATCAACTAAAATAACAATTTAAAAATGCGAGATATGAATACAGGACAGATTACACAACAGATTTGTTTATATTATGTTCTGATATGCTATAGGTAAATCTATTTTAATTAAAAGAGAAAAAAAAAACTCATCTCAACTAAGTTAAATGCATAAATCTAGATATAACATGTCACCCAACATCAATAGTAAAAAAAAAGCAATTAAACCTGAGGTTCTGTTCCACCCGTTCTTCTGGTGCTATTAACATGGACTAATTCCATAAACTAGACAAAAAAAGTAAAGATGGGTAGAAAGATGAATTATACCAGAGAAGAAAAATACTGCAAGAGCACGCAAATAGATACAACTGATTAAAAAAATGTAATAATATCATTTGTACACCAGCTATTATTGACCGGAAAATATTCATTATATAAACCTCACCGAAAGAAGAGAATAAATAGATGTAGTAACCTCCAAATTTGTGTATAAGATGCTGTAGGAACAGTAATAAACAACAAAAAAGTGACATTATGCAGTGACCGGGGATAAAAAAGAAAGGTAAGTAGTGTGTGACATTCATCTTCTACAAACTACACTGAGATAAATTATGGGAACCACTATTGACTCCAATTGTTCTGTACACTATTCTATTCTGACCCTCCTTGCTCTACAATTTATCAGCAATTCTCCCTAGAGCATCTGCCAGCTTATCAAGTACAGCAACTATGTTAGTTGCAGTGTCTTTCTGCTGCTGGCGATCCAATTGGAAATTGGTATTCTGAGTTTCAAGATGATCACGAAGCATTTTGCCATTCTTTTCTAAGACATCAATTAATTGACTTTGCAAACTTTCCTCCTCTGTGTCGGTTGAAAATCGCTTCCTCTTCCGTCCCCCTTGAGATGTAGAACCCATCTCTGGATTTGGGGTTGCCCGTTTCTCATTGGTAGTACCTGCAGAAAAATTAAGGAATGTCAAGACAATGAAGTTACAATAATGTTATCAGTTAAGTCCTGAATACTGTATTTGTCATAATAGAAGCTTTGGTCTTATTCCTATACCTATTTAAGGAAGCTACAGCCTAGCAGCTAAAGCTCAAAAGTTTAGGTGATACCATTATGAAAGCTTGTGCCTAAGACATAGCTTGGCATTTATTAAAAGAGAAGAACTTTCTTTTCAGACATGAATTGCGGAACATAGTTGTTCATTGTTCATTTATTAGGGTAGGGTTAGAATGTGGAATGTTAAAAGAAAAGTGACAATGAGACCTAAAGTGCAATTCAATGACTTCTCAGAAGTGCTAAAGTTAAGCATGAGTAAGCACCATTACCCTGTCAAATATACGACTAAACATCATCCCATTCAAATGTATTTAATCCTAATCAAATTCACTCTGATATATGTTTTATACCTAGCATCCAATATATTATTAAGTAACCAATGATACATTGAATGCTCCAATCCTATCCATTCTTAATCCCAAAAGTAAAAAGGTGGGCTAACTGCAAGCCTATTACCATTTTCATCTTCAGATAAACCTTCAGATAAACCATCATTCTGTTTGTACTAAAGTAGACAAATTTGATATGCAGGAATCGGATTTGTTGGATTCCAGTAGAAGCAACATGGTACAACAAGATGGATAGATAACAAATGAATGAAAAAAAAGTGACCTGCCATTATTGAAATTCTAAATGCAATAGCAAAAATTTATGATAAAAAATGGATAACTAATTAATTAGAATGCAGCAGCAGCAACAGAAAGAATGGGAAACAAACACATCGGACAAGGTAGCAAGCTGTCACTAATGAGTTTTTAGCTTGCTTTGTATAAGCACTGAATTCATGATATTTTGAAGACATGGAAAGGACACCGAAGTAGCTTCCACGTTTTTGTTTGGCTATCCTGTCATTGACATTGGATGCCCTTTAACAAACATAGGCACTAGGTTTAGGGCCTACAACATCATGTTGGTCACATCAGCAGACCATGGGCCTAAACTTTTATGCCAAAATATCAAGGCTGTCTACAGAACACAACAAGAATCCATTTCGGAAAAAATACAAGGTTTCAACTTTCAATGAGAATTGTGTCACTGCTAATACCACTGTTAATCCTATTATTCCAATCTTAAAACAATAATCATGATTTTTAACCAATCGTTAAATATTCAAATGCATTAAGAATAAAAGAGTAAAAGACTCTGTTACCTTCAGCATTGCCTTCTCCTTCACATAGTTGAAGGAGTGGTTGAAACTGCTTCTCTGCAAATCAGAAGGAAGAGAAAAATCAAGGAAATATATATAATTGAAAAATGCCACATGGGAATCCCAGTGCCCTTGACTCCAAAGTTCCAACTTCACAACATCATTGCTAGAATGGAAAAAAAAAAATACCCAAAAGAAAAAGCCCACTAAAAAACTAGTCTTTCATAACAAAAGAAAAGTGTTGCCAAAAGCCATGAAAGCCAGTAGCATGTCTAGACACTTTCCAACTTCACAAAAGACAACCCAACAACATTAGCATATACCAATAAATGCTAGACATTACCAACAACAATGATATCAACCAAAACTTTTTTCACTGAGTTGCATCTGTCGCATAAATTACATATTAGTGGATATATTTAACTTTGAACTCACTGTGTGTGAGTGTTTGAAGAAATGTGGGGTTTAACCTAAGCCCCTTTTTTCCAATCCAACAACACACTTGCTTCTCTATTTTCAGCTCCGGTACAAGTGAAAAACAGTCAGTGTCTTGCAAAAACCAAACACACACTACATGAGTATTTCAAAACACACACGGTATATATGAGTAACTCAAAATTGATTTCGCAAGATTAATTGTCGTTTGGATCGGCCATAGAGAAAACAATATTCAAGAAAAAATTGACACAAAATAAATCACCAAAAAAACAACTATTTTTTGCTGGAGAAAATCACTAGTAATCAACCACACAATAAGCTAAAATTGATTTTAAACTAAACTGAATTACTTTGTTTTTATTCTAGATCTAGATGATAAAAAACTTAGTATGGAGTTTGTATGAACCAGCCAAAAAGTTATTTCAACTTTAATCAACTGTAGATTCATATTCAATTTCTTAACACGGAACCATATACATGAATATTTACCTAAAACCATCTTAGTTGTATTTCAACGTTTATAAATGATAAATCCAAATACCAAATAAATCCTTCATTTTTAGTACTTTCAGTGACGTTTCAACTGCATCATCGAAATGTGAGACATCGGTTTTACAAATACGCACTTACTCACTGAGTATGTTTGGAAATCCATTAGAACAGCCATTGTTCGTAGATATGGTACTATCCAATGCATAAACAGAGGAGCATTGTGAGTGTTGGATTGAATGAAACTGAAATTCAAAATACACACTTACTCATCAATGGATTTTCTCCACACATATCCATATCATAAGACAATTTTTTTCCATCAATTTTACCATAACTTTTCTGTAATGCAATCATTCTCAACAAATGAACAATACCAAAAGTGGAGGAAAAGCAAAAAAAAAAAAAACCATTACAATAACATAACATTAGTTCATAGAATCACAAAAAGGACGTATCTAAAATTGATTCCAAAAAACGAACCTGAGATTGGAACGGGTGCAGGAACATCCTTGGCAGGAGCCGAAAGCAAAACATCCTCCTTCTCACAATCAGAGAACAAACCATCATCACTCCCAACTCTCCGATTACTATCATACAGGTGCACTTCCTCATCCACCGCCGCCTCCACCGCGGCCGTAGGAGTCTCCACCGTCGCAGCAGCTGCAGTGGATGGAGAATCGAGAATATTATACACTTCCCTGTCAAAATAACCGGGCAATTTCCTCTCCCTCCTCAAATCGTTCCTCATGAGCCAAAACGACTCCGTTTCGTCCCTGACCTGCAACTCCCACTCCTTGATCTTCTTGTAATCGCCGGCGAGGTTGCTCCACCGCTTCCGGCACTGCACCGGCTCCCGGTTCACGCCGTGCTTTTTGCAGTACGCCGAGACCAGCGCCCATTTCGGCTCGCTCAAACCGAACGCCGAACCGCTCCCCCGACCCGGTCTGAACCGGTTCTCCGCGTCACTCTTCCCCTGAATCAGCACCAGAATCTCCTGCCGCGTCCACCGCGGCAGCCTCGCCGCCGGCCTTCCGTCGTCGGCCCCGTCCGCGGCGGAGCACGGCGTGGCGCCGTTACCCGCCCCGTCAACGGCGTTGGGGTTGGAAGGCTGGTCCAGAGCCATGAAAAAGAGAATTGTCAAAAAACACGTGACTGGCACGTGAGGATTTGTGACGGTGCTTTTGGGAATGCCCGTTACGGCGTTAAGAAAAAAAAAGAGGGTTTAGGTTTTGTTTATTTATGTTTCTCTCCGTAAGAACGAAGAGAGGGAGAGAAGAAAAAAAAAATAGAGGCAAAGAGAGAGTGGGTTTTTGTGGCTTTTGCTAGTGAAATTGGGGTTTTTATTTTTAATTTTTTTACTACACTAAACATATGTTTTGACCCTTAACCCCTTAACAAAGGGTTTCTTTAATTTTATTATTGCCATTAACAATTATTATTGATTACTATTTATTGGGGTCATATCCTTATCTTTAATTCTGAATTAATGGGATTTTCTTTGTTTGTAAAGGTTACTTGTTGGGTTGGTTTGACATAAAATTCCCCAAACAGCACTTTCATTTCATTGTCCATCCTCAATTTTTTTTCTATTCCTGTTTTTGGTCATTTTCCAAACCCTATGAGATGTGAAATCCTCACTCTCCCTTCCTGTTTCGGGGTTCCATGTAACGTGTAAAATTCCACCTTCAACCCCTTGATGTTACTATGAGCTTTTTCTTCATTTTTCTTCATTTATTTTTTCACCCTTTTTTAAAAATTATTTTTTTGAATAAATGTGGCATCAATCAAAGGGGGAATAACACCAAATCCCCTTTTAAATAGTTGTTGTTGATGAGTTGACAAGGGCATGCTACCCTACCACTCACTAATCCTTTCTTTCCTTTCTCAACCTCTCTTATCTTATCGAATAATTTCCCTCTAATCTTTGCTTAATGCTCAATGCTTAATCCCCATGGCCCCCTCCATTAATCCCACTTTCTTCTTTTTCTCTCTTTGTGCTTTCACATAACCCTCATTACCCACTACTCTCAATTATAATTTTTCGCACGCCTATTACGTAAGGTACCATTCACACACTCTCGCAAAATCAAACAAACACACCATTTCTACCTCACGGAACAAAATCTTCAAAATAACACATGCTTCTCCCAACAACGTAATAATCTTACTTTCCTAGTTTTGATTACAACAACAAGGTTAAACATGACAACTATGAAACCAGGACACGCCTCATTAACGATGTGTTTCGTGTCCAACACGTATTAGTCAAGTGTCCAATTTGAAAGATATTTTTTTGTTTTTAACATGATTTTGACATAACTCCAACACAATGTTAATAATCACAAATTCAATAGTTTTCTAAAAAAACTTATAAACTTGTAAATTTATCACATAAGTTTCTATTATGATTATAAAAATATGGAAAAAAATATTATATGATCACTACTTTTCACTTTTTTGAATATTAGATTGATAAATTATATTCATTTTTTTGTTAGTTGATAATTTGTTAGTTAAAATTTTAAAACTAATATGTATATGCATGTCATGTCCCGTGTCTTATGTTTTTTAATTTAGTCGTATTTCTGTGTCCGTGTCGTATTTGTATCCGGACTTTATAAACAACAATTTTTGTTGTAAATCACATTATTTAAGATGCTTTGTTATAAATGTGAATTTCGATGTAGTGTTATTGTTTGGTAGATAGAGAGAATTACTTCACTCGTATTTAAGATAATTTTTTTGTTATAATGAAACCTGGATAATTAATTAACATGGTTGCAATGGACAAAGAGACACCGATCATCTTCGAATTTGTTAATTAAATATTTAATTTTCATCGACGACCTTTGTTATCATTTTCTAATTATCATTAAGATTAAAAAATATAGTGGTGACATATGTTCTATTTTTCTCTCTCTTTCCTTTTTTTTTTTCTTTTAGCCTCTCTAATTTTTTCCTTCAAATCCTCGAGAATTGGACACAAACAAATAGAGCTCTTAAAATAGGTCAAAGTACAAGTTAAACAAATTATAAGTTAGATTAAATTCGACTAATTTTGACTTAATGGTTTAAATAGAGTTATTATGGATCTTCATTGATTTCAACTTGATGTTTATGTTTGTTGAATTATTAACCTAATTCCAAATTATTGAAGCTACTTACATATAATCACCCATTAAGAAAAGTTGTCGTTTTTATTTAAGATGGAGAAGTGAGATAAAGGGTTTATGGAGGATAAATAATTATTCGTTGTTGGATTTATTTACTAATAAATAAATAGTTATTCTTCTCAGAGTCTTATAAAACTCAAATGGGATGGTCTTTTTGAAAGATAGATCTAATTTAGAAAAGAAAAAATACTAATTTTTTTAGTCATGTTGACTCTTCCACATTTCTCATTTATCTAACAAAAACAAACAAGAGGCTGTTGGTAATTCTACGTCTTTCTTTTCCTTTTCATTATTATTTATCCTAATTGTTCTTTTTTGTTACGTAATTTTTTTTATTTCTTTCTTTTTGTTACAGTTTTCATGATTTATTGTCCCAACTTTTCCAGTATCGTCTTTATAAATATTCAGAAACAGTGAAAATTTTAATGATGACAACAAAAAAAATATGGGTAAATCTACGTTTGTGCTAATTTCCTTTTATATTTTTTAGAAAACATAGTGTTATACCAAATTATTCTTTCATACGTCTCTTATTGGTTTTTTTAACCTTTTATCTGCGGAAAGTTTTGATACACGTGACTTCTTATTTAATTTTTCTTAATTAAATTAACTATGTATTTATTTATTTTTATTCATTATGTATTGGCATTTGAAAATCATGATCATGTTTATTCATTTTTTATTTTATATATATTATCGTATTCGCAATTTTTAATACCCATGTGAATCACAGTGTTGCGGAATGCGAATATTTATTTTATTAATGGATTGAGACGAAAGACAACAATTAAAATCACACCTTGAAAAGATAAATTATTTCATAAATTACAATTTCAATAATTACTTTTTTTAGTGACTTCTTAATTTTTCAATAACTAAAATATTCATGTGAAATAATTAGGGATATATTCACAAAGAGCGGCTGAGATGAGTTAAAACAAACTTAAGAACTATATTTTTTAGTTAAAATTTATTTGAGTTTTTTTTATATAAAATTATCTATTAAATTATTGTGATTAATTTCTTTTAACTTTCATTTATTCATCTCCATTATCTACTAAAACGTGTTAAACCTAAATATTAAACCTTAAATATAATTAATAATTTTTCAATTCAATCCAAACAAAAGTTTAATTTCTCAATTAAAATGTGTTTAAAAAAATTCTTAAAACACATAATTCGAAAAGTAATGAAAAACAAAATCAAACAAAAAAAATCTAATAAAAATAATATCAATAGAAATTAAAAAGAAAAAATATTAACAAAAAAAAATATTAGTACATATCCACAACATAAAATTCAAAAAATAAAATTTGTCGAAACTTGGAAATAAAAATTTTAAAACAAAAATAAAGCAATCGAAAAAGAGTAAAATCGCTAGATAGAAAGTCAGGAGAAAAAATAGAAATCAAAATTAATTATTAAAATTTATAATAACTAATATTTTTTTTTCTATAACAATGTTCAATATGATATATAAAACATATGATGCAACAACTATTATATGTGTCTGTGCTTAGTTGTGGTTGGAAACCAAATATGAAAATCATTCGGGTTGAATTTTAATTTAATATAAGGTGCAAACAAAACCAAAATAAATGGTTAATAAATTAAATTAAATAAATGTTTTTGAGTTTTATTATTATAAAATTATTAAACAATTACAAATATTTCAATATTTTTATAATATAAATTTTCAAATAAAAATTTATTATGATATTTGTTATAGCCATAAATAAACTAGACATCTTCACAGTTAATAAATATAATATGCATTTGTTATCATGATTTAATAAGTATAAATACATTATAAGTAAATATAATCAAACAGTAAAATAATTTAAGAAAAATACATACTCTTAAAAGTTTATTAATTATTAATCATTATAAACATACATTACTATATTTAAATGTGTGATTGATTTAATTGATAGTTTTTAATATGTAATTTGAATTAAATTCAACTATAATAAATAAATAAACAATTTTAGTCAATTTCTTAAATTTTTGATCAATTATTTATAATTGGTTTGGTTTTAAATATAGCCTCCTTACTTTATAGTTATATTATGCTAAATATACTCATATAAATTTTTTATTTAACTCTTTATTTTAAATGTTGTTATTTATTCCTCAAAATATTTTTCATTCTCACAAATTTTTATTGTTATCTGGTAAGAAGAGTAACCCATAATCATTTTTTTTTCTCTCTCTCTTGCTGGGCCAAATTGTAGCTATAGCCCAATTCTTATGTTATGAACAACTGTTCACAATTAGATTCTGCTAATCACTAATTACTACTAATGTTTAGGCTAAAGTAGGTTTTACTGTGTGAAGTAAGAAGAAATAATGAAGTGCGGGTTTCTCTCGGAAGAAACATTATTCTCCTTTTTGGAAATTAATCTCTCTATTTGCCATTAATTAAAAAAAATACATAATTATATGTTTAGGAAAATAATTAATCTTGTAATTAGTTAACAAATAAATACAGAATCACCTTCTAAACATATGCTTTAATTAGTTGTACTTAGAACAAAATAGTGATGAGAAAAACTTGTCATTGTTAATAAGAACATGTATAAATTAAATAAAATCGGCAAAGGTAACTTAAGAATGGATTCTGAATATATATATATAAAAAATAAATAAGAAGCTAGTTTACTTTTTAATTTATATGTTGTATTTATTAAATATTATATTAATAGGCCTTTAGTTTTTTTTAGCATAAAAATGACCCTTTCAATTATAATCTTCAAAATAACACTAAAGAAAAATAGTTAAATCTGTTGAACATGTTGAACTACTGAAGAAAATGCAATTAAGTCACCAACTTTTGTTGTTTTAAGTTTAACCTTTTCCACACTCAATTTTTTACATTTATTTTTTGTAATCTGAGGTGCATGCATGCATTGTAAACCTTACCATTGCTGAAGGTTTATGAAGGATTAAAAGTGATGCAGATGAAACAAAAGGAAAAGACATTGCTATATGTTGTTCAATTGTTCCTTAAAAATTGCAATTTCAGAGTTTACAAATACTTCCAATGGAAGTGATCCATAGCAAGTTGCAAACACATTGAATGTATTACAAGGTAAGTCATTAACATGTTTGAAATTTTCAGGAAAGGATTCAGAACTCACTATACAGAAGTAAAAGTCTCTGGCTTTGTTTGTCCAATGAATTTGTTGGTGAACATTTTGAGGAAAATGTGCAGAAAAAGTGGCAACTTTTTAGAGAATAAGAAAAACATCATCGGTATACGTTGGCATGGATATTAGATTACATTATTTATCTATTTGTCAAAAGAAAATAGGTTAACAATAATACTCTTGTCATTTTCACACTTTGTTCTTAGAAAATAATAATAAAAATGATCGATTCATAATTTCAAAGATGCTTCAAAAAATTAATCAATCCAATCAATGTGTTAATTCAGTCAATTCGATGTAATGTAGTTGTTAAACACATGTACGGGAATTTTAATGATTGAAAGAATGGTAAGAAAAGTCATTTCAAGAGGAACATAACATGAAACCGCATTCACGCCGTTAACGAAATAAACGGAAAAAACAGTCGTCTCCCGGTCCCTGTTTGCCGGAAAAATCACAGTTCCGGCGAGAGCTCGCAAATTCCGTTGAAGTTCAGAAACGAAGAAGAAGAAGAAGAAGTGAAGGTGAGAAAGGAGAGAAGTTGAAGTAGTTAGTTAACGTGCAATGCAGGGAACGGTAAAAGGTTGTGAGAAGGTTTGGATGGAGGATCTTGCACGCCACACATGCATTGATACCTACAAAGATGATCCTCCCTTTTTGCAAATTCCCACCTTGCCTTATGCCCTACTTTATTCGTTTTCTCTCTCACACTTCTTCTTCTTCTTCTTCATCTTCTTCTTTCCAAATACTATCACTATTTAACTCATTCTCACCCCTTCCTTCCACTTCTGTCTTCTCCTCTTCCAATTCCCACAAGGTAAGTAATGTCTTTGTTTTTGACACCCCTTTTCGCTTTTTCCATCATGGGGTTTTGGGTTTACGTCAATTTTTGTCTCTTCTGTTCTCAAGTTTTGGTTTTTGACTTTGTGGGTTTAGAATGTTCAACGGGTCAAGTAACTAAGCTTTTTTAGGGGGGGTGAATATTAAGATGTTCAACTGTTTCAAATCCTCTTGATCGTTCACAATGTCGGTGGATTTGCAATTAATGTTGCGTGCCAATGTTAGAGGGTCATGATCTTGAGAAATTATTAGGTGATTTGGAACTGGATGGTTTTGATCATGTGAATCGTAATCATGTTTTAAATTTACAAAAAAGAGATATTGATAAACATGTCACGTGGAAATTGTTAGGAGCCACCAACATCTCACATTCTTCTTAGTTCAACGAGTTTTAACTTTCCATAATCTATCCTAATTAAGAATTTTTATGTTTTTAATCGCGTGTTGAAAACTTGGAAGGTTTACAATTCCTCGTAGCTTTCTTGCTGGCGAGGTAAAAGCTTGAATTGACTGCCATGCTATGTTGTGCTCAACAGATATAAAAAGTTAGGAGATTTTCAATTTTGAGGCATAGTACACATTGTGGGGTTCATCATGCCTTCTGAAACAATTGACTATAATTGTTTCTCTTCATCGTTGTATTCCTCTGAAGATATTTGTTCTTCTAATGAGGTATATTCTTGTTTCATCTATACATGGTGTTACTTTAGGGTCATTTGTAAAAATTTGAAATTGAAACACTGTTGCGGTTCCAGTCCTTATTTATTCCTGTTTTCTCTTTCTCTTTGCTGAGGCAGGCTAGCTTATGGAAATCAGATAACATGCCGAAATGCTATGGTTAGTTTTACTAATCTATTTGACTGTGTTATTATTATTGTTGTCATGACTGCGCGCTACTGGGGTGGATCCGTTTTGCAGTTATCTGCTGCTAAATACCTTTTTTCCCCTAATTTATATGATTTTTGTATATATGTTGTTAAGGATTTAGGAGTCATTTGCTCCATTTGCATTTGCAAGTTGCTATATTAGAAATCTCAGATTGCCTTGGTTGAGCAATTTTAAAACTTTTATCTGGTCATTCATTACTAGAAGAGCTTGACTTGTAATGTTTGAGTGCTCTTGAACTCTGTGTTTGCTTCAAGCCCAAAAAGGCTTACCGTTGCTTTTGACAACATAAGCTTTTAGGTTAATTTTTTTCTCAATACCTTCAACTATCAGTTTAGGAGAGTACAGCATGCAAAGTACTTCGAAGTTAGAAAATTACTTTTCATGCCAAGTGTATCGACAGAAAGTAACTCAGACATGCATATGCATTGATGGTACATAATGATCTAATAATCAGTCTTTGACTATTTTATGTCATGTAGATTTTGATCAAGGAATAAAAACCAGCTTGAGTGTACAAGCGTTATCCCATTTGCCAGATCGTAGCAAAGTCAATATAGTTGCTCCTCAGAATGAGAGTAGCCTCTTTTCAAGTTCTCTGTCGGAGTTGTTTAGCAGGAAACGTAAGTTTTATTTGCCTCGTAACTTCTAAAATGAGTTTGGGTTGTATGCTGAGGTTTCTAAAGAGCTAAAATGCCTTTGTATGACTTCTATCGGTGCAGTGAGATCATCAGCAAATAATGCTTTATATGGGCATTCTGTTGACACTGTTGCTTCCCACTACGAGGAAGAAAGACTTTTTGACTCTCTTGAAGAACTTGAGGCTCAAATTATCGGAAATCTACTCCCCAGTGATGATGATTTCCTTTCTGGAATGACAAATGAACTTGAGCTCGACCACATCATCCAAGACAGCTCTGGTGATGACATGGATGAACTAGACCTTTTCAGTAGTGTTGGAGGGATGGATTTAGGAGATGATAATACTCCATCTTCTGGACAAAAGAATTCTAAAATCCTTGATGGAGCTTTTAACAGTCAACTAGGACTGTGTAGTGCCTTAATTGATGGTGAACAGCCTCACGATAAACACCCTTCTAGAACATTAGTTGTGAGAAACATTAATAGTGATGTCGAAGATTCTGAACTGAGATCTCTTTTTGAGGTATGCTTTTGCTGTTTTCTTGTCCTTTTGTTTCTCCTAGAACACAAGCTCATCCAATCGTGTTGTGTAATTACTGGTCTTTTTGATAATGCTACAACAAACTGTGCTGAGAATCCAATTCCTCGTAACACTGAAAGTATATTCTTGCGTTGAGTTCGATTGTGACGTCTTGCTTGTGGCACAAATTTTATCAGGATACTCCTTCCAAGAAAGATATGAATCAGCGCACCCTTGTGGTCTTTTTGTATGATTCATCTGTTTCGGATAATGAAGTTCACCGTATATTCAATGTATACGGAGAAATCAAGGAGGTGAGTTTGGTTACCAATTAATTTATTGCACAAATATTGATCAGAACAATTTGTATGTGGTTGGTTAACTGTCTTGAACTGCAGATTGGTAAAAGCCCACATGATCTACAACATCACAAGTTGATTGAATATTATGATTCTAGAGCAGCAGAGGCAGCTCTCCATGCTTTAAATAGAGATGATACTATCAGGAAGAGGCTAAAGGTTGAACCATACCTATGTGAAGACTCAAAACAGAGGTAATCTTTGGGTTCAATTGTCACAATAGTTTCCTCCTGTCACACTGCAATACCAGTCACAATTTAGTCTGCAATTTTAAAAAGAAGTATCAGTGTTTCATTCTATGTTCCTTATTGTTCAAGAAGCAAATTACAGGATCAGAAGCCATTAATTGTAAGTTATTTAGTTTTTGTTCTGCTAATTTTTTTTTTGCTTTTATTTGGCTTCAGTATGGCTCAACAGATACATCCAGAACTAGAACAGAAAGAAAGTAGCCTTTATCCAGGTAGAAAATATGCTAATCAACTATCAATTCAGCAGCAGAAACATATTTTTTCTCTCAATGATGTTTGTACGTTGGACCAGGTTTGCATGGCATTTCTAAACCTGGTAAGATGGATGGTGGAAGAATTCTTGGTGTTGAGCCTGCCTCATGTACACCATCTGTGAAAACTGCTGGTATTCATGGGGTCTCTTCAAGTGTTCCTAACTCCTTACCATCACTGGTCAGAGTTAAATCATTTGACAACGGACGTGAAATTACTGAATACGATTCCCCAGGCCAGTTGAATTTTGATATTCAAGACGAATCATCAGCTTCTCATCCACATTTTCTCCCAGAATTTCATGATGGTTTAGCTAACAGTGCTCGCCGTATTCCTCCTGAGGTGGCAGCAAACATCAATCTTAAAACACAAGAAAGAATAGAAAGCATGCAGTTCTGTCAAGTAAACTCCAATGGACGCTTCATGGAATTCAATGAATGTAAGTTAAAAAGTGCAATTGATTGGAATGTGTAAGAACTTTTTATTGTCGTTTCTCTTTTTTTCTTCATTGTCGTTTCTCTTTTTTTCTTCATCCTATGGCTAGCAAATCTATAAATCATGGAACTTCCTGGATAGTAAATGGGAAACAAAAGACTAATTTTTAAGATATGTTTAAGAAATACTAAATTGATCATATTTATTCTCTCCCTTTTCTCAGTTTTCAAATCCTCTGGTAATGGAAGCTTCCCTCTTCCTCCTGGCCATCATTACAAATGTGGGAACTTCTATCAGCCTCCTGAAATGGTGTGGCCAAATTCACCTTTTTATTTTGATGGAGTTTGTCCATCCCCCACCCTACCAAGGTTGCATGGACTTCCTAGGTCACCATCTCATATGATGACAACTGTTCTACCCATAAATAGCCAGCATGTGCCTTCAGCTCCTTTTTGGGACAGAAGACATACCTATGCAGGGGAATCTCTTGGGAATATGCAATTTTCTGGTAATACAACATCAAATTGTGTTGACTTTGTTTCTTGCAATTTCTTTCCCCATTTTGGGGGAAACTGTGTTGATTTTCGAATCCTCCCCAAGAATCTTGGACTCCATTTTCATAACCAAAAGGACCTAATGTTTCCTGGAAGAAACCATATGATTAATTCATTTGAGACTCACAAACAACGTACTAGAAGCAGGAGAACTGAAGGTGTGTCAAACTTGGCGGACAAGAAACAGTATGAACTTGATATTGACCGCATAAAAACAGGGGAAGATATCCGAACAACACTTATGATAAAGAACATTCCTAACAAGTAAGTAGAAATGTATATATTACATTAAATAGCTTTAGCCTTTTATGCTTACTTACTTTTTCACTTTCTGCGATGAAAACGTTTTTACATTCATTTGGTACATTTTGGGTTGTACTTTCACTTTGCAATAGATTTTGGAGTTTTCAGCCAACCTTAGGGTATATGATTTCTTAAGGCAGACCAATTATTAATTTGCTGTTGGGAAAAAGTCTCACAAACCCCTAGAAAGAACTCTTGTGTGAACTGCAAGCTTAAGCAAATTACTCCTAGTTTGCACTGGGCTTTCTTCTAAAATTTCTTCTTTTAAGAGATTAACCTTCTGGAAAATTCACTTCTAGAAAATTCAATTTTCTTATGTCGTCAAAGAAGTTCTTTGGAAGCCTTGTTTTTAGTTTTGATTGAAGCTGTTTATGTCAACTTTGTGTTGTTCTTTTACTTGTAGATTTGGTAGTAGGCAAGCTTATGTTTCCTTCCTTTTCTCCACGAGTAAATACATTCTGATTCCATAGGAACATGACTTCAATCGTGAACAAACTTATCTTTTATAGGCCTGATATTTGACAATTTGTTTCCTGTTTATTTTTTTCACTCTTTGCCGTGGTTAATGACCAGTTTAGTAGACTACACATATTTATAAAGTTGGGACTGTTATGGTGGGTGAGCTTGGTGGATGGTTATGAATATAAACACAAAATTAAGCTTTTGATTTTTTTTTCATAGGTTTTAAGCATGTATGAGAAACCTTGTCATCTGTGTTGCATAAGTTTTGCTGAAAAAGACGAATTCTATTTCAGTTATACATCTCGTTTACATTAATTTTGTTAATCTTATCATTTTCCTTCACTCTGATTTGTTCTCCTGCAGGTATACATCCAAGATGTTGTTGGCTGCTATTGACGAACGCCATAGAGGAACTTATGATTTTGTTTACCTACCAATTGATTTCAGGGCAAGTGACTGTCCCCCTTTATAATAAGTTAATGGTCCATTTGTTGTATAGAGAATATCTTTCAGGAACATATTTGTTTTCTTCTGTTTCATGCAGCAGTAAAATGAAAATACTTTCTTGGTTTCTTGCATGAAATTCAAAGAGAAGAAAATGAACTGACCTTCGTCCAGGGAAATTCATTTTCATGGACAAATCAAACAATAAGAAAGTTTAAGAAAATGCAGCTCTCATCTGAATTATTTTCTCTAGTAAAATATACTTGTTTGCATGAAAACAGATTCCTTTTACATAACATTTCTACTATGAAATTTAATTTACTCTAGTATTCCTTTCTCATTTTTTGTTTGATTATTCACACGGAATCAACATTAATTGCAGAACAAATGTAACGTGGGATATGCATTCATCAACATAATCAATCCCGACTTGATTATACCATTCTATCAGGTATGCTTTAGAAAATGATGATACACTGAAAATGATTGGTGTTAAACTTATTATAATCACATTACATTCACACACACACACAACCTGCACCAATAGACTAAATCATATGATGCAACTCTGGTAGGTGTTCAATGGAAAGAAATGGGAGAAATTCAACAGTGAGAAAGTGGCATCACTTGCATATGCTCGCATACAAGGGAAAGCAGCACTCATTGCTCACTTCCAAAATTCAAGCTTGATGAATGAGGATAAGCGCTGCAGGCCTATCCTCTTCAATACAGATGGCCCTAATGCCGGTGACCAGGTATAAATCTCTTTTAAGATCCATTTATCTGTTACATTGCATACATTCTCACTTGCTTCAAGCATACAGCATGTATTCTTGCTTGCTTGAAGCATAATATAGCATGTATTCTTACCTGCTTCAAGAGTAGTAGTATGGAATCTTGGGAAGCCATTTGAAATTTGCACTTACCAAGAGAGAAAAAAACTACATACAGAATGGCTACTAACTTTGCAAGGAACACAGGTTCCTTTCCCAGTGGGCATTAATATTCGCAACAAAGGTGGAAGAGTGAGAAGCAGCACTCAGGAGGATAGCCATTCATTGGAGTCAGACTAAGGAAACCATCCATACCATTAATTTTAGTGGATGCTAAGTTAACCTTTGGAAGCCAAGTGATCTAGTTACATTCATAAAGTATGTTTGCAGTACATATTTACCAACACTAACCTTGAGTAAGGGAAGAAGTTTTCCAGTTCTTTTGGCTTTTGTTACTAAATCACAACTTTTCATGTGCAAGAGTACTGTGTCAAAAGATTACATGTACAGGAATTTCACATTGGAGATTGGAGGAGAGGCTTGTAAAGTGGTTTGAGGAGAACTTAGTCTGTATCAATTTTACCTTTGTTTTCCTTCTTCCTCTCTTTGCTTTTTTCTTCTGTATATTGTTGATTTTGGAGTCATTCTCATCCCAAACTGCTGAAATTTTTTATCAACTATTTGTGTTCTGTGCTGAAGCCTTCTTGGATTGTTCATCATTGTTGATGTTTGGTGTGCGTGCATGCACACTCTTCTATTCACTTTTTCTTTGAAAATGTTACACTTTGAATAATATAGCAGTTGTGTCTCGTCTTTTGAGTCTCTGTTGTCACTTGTAAAGACATAACTGACATCTCAAATTATGCTACTAGAGGAGACTCAATGCAGAAGGTTTCATGTCAATTCTGATTCATCAAAACTGGCAATTTCTGTTTCTTTTAATTTGTTATTTTTCTAATGTTTTTTCATTGTAACTGGGGTCCAGTTAGCATGTAAGGAACTTTACTTGTATGCTCCATTGTACTAATACATAATGTTACAAAGAGCTGAATAATCTTAATTCATTTGAGCTTTTTTTTTCTCTCGTTTTGTCTGTAAGTTTGTTTCAAGTAAAATTATTTCATGTATTGGTTTTGAACAAGATTTCAAGTTTGTTTCAAGTAAAACTATTTCATGTTAGTGACAAGGTGAATTACCTTTTGGTGAACTAGTTTGAATTACTTATTTGAGTTAAAAATATTTTACTTACAATTCCTTAACAAGACAGTTTTAAAAGAATAATCATTTAAAAAAAAATTAACAAACATTATGCTATATTATTTATTAAAAAATTGCCCATATGGCAATCCAAAGGCATGAAACAGTTCTTCATCTTCTTATTTGTTTGTTTAAATAGACATGAAACTGTATAATTTCCAAATATTATTATTTAAAATTGAACAAAAAAAAAACTCTAAAAATGGTAAATATCATTTTATTTATCAAAATAAGTAAACTTGTTAGACCTGAAAAATACTTTTTAAAATAGTCTGATTAAAATTATGTTGAGTGTCATTTTGTTGGAAAAAAAGATTGATGTGAGTCTGATTTTCCTCAATTTGAAAACAAATAATCATAATTTCCTTTATTATAAATTGTATTTATATTTTTCTGTTTCTCATGGTTATATCTCTCTTCCTTTCACTGGTAGAGAAATAGCAACATTTTTGTGTTCATAAAGTATGATGGCAAATAGAATCTAATATTTGGGGGAGAAGAAAGAAAGAAGCAGCTTCTTTTGACATATCCAAAATGAGAATAAAAAGAGTATAGATTTGAGTGGTGGAAATGTAGTTGTCAGAATTCATGGGCCAAACCAGACTAGTTTTGAAATGACATTGACACCCCTATTAATTGCTAAAGACAAAATAGTATTCAAATAGTTAACCAAAATATGTCATTCATCACATATTAAATATTTTTATATCTTAAATTTCAATCAACCAAAGTGTCAAAGAAAAGGACTTAGTCATTTATCAACGATTAATCATTTAGAATAAACGTTTGTATATTTTTCAACTTAAGAAGGAATTTTCATATGACATATCAATAAATCGAGAATGAAGAATATCTAAAAAAACGAGCTTTAGCAAATTAAGAATATCATAGTACAATTTACCGAAAAGCTAAAAACACGTTAATTATATAAAAGAAAAAAATAGAAAAAAAATTAAGAAATAAGTAATTCTTTCTTCGGATAAGATTGTATTAAACATTATTTACGAATCTTAACATTCGATCATTTAATATCACATAAAAATTTATTAAAACAATAAATAAAATACAAAATAAGACAGAAAATGAATAATTATTTTCTCTTAAAAAAGAGAATATTTATATTATTTATTACTTATATATTGTATTATAAAGTCGTCAAATTTTAGTTTGATATAAAATTTCAAATATTTTTATTGTACTATTTTCTAAAACAACGAGAGAAAAAAACATTTATAAATTATAATTTCACAAAGAGCATAGTAAAGATAATGATATATATTCATCCAAATTAAAAATCTTAAAACTAAATTACTTGTAGATGTTATTTATTTAAAGTTAAATTTTTTTTTCTCTTTTCTAATTTGGTAATGTATTAAATTTGAGAAGAAAAAAATAACGTAAGGTGGGATGTTGGAGGCATGTGGGAGTGATGTTGACACACATGAAAGGACAGTGATAGCATGCGAGGAAACTGCACATGCACATGCAGACGCAGATGCAAATGCATGCGCAGACATCTACATCCATTCCCATGCAACTTGCATCATCATGCATGCTCTTTGCTTTGCGGCTCACACATGTGATGCGATTAATCAATCAATCACTCACGCCGACACCCTTTTTCTTTTGCTTTCCAAATCCATATTCATTGAATGTTCCTTCCTCGCCAATTTAAATAACCTAATTAATTACTTAATTAATCACCGTTTATCGTCAAAGTACACAAAATTTCTATGTTACTACTCATAAAGTTAGCGAGTAAAAGAGGTTGTGGTGTGTTGTGTCTCAACTCAACTCAACTAAAGTATTAAAGTAAGATCACCAATCATTCCATGGGATACGATTATGAGTGAAAAGTTGACGTACCACTCATCTTCATTACTCACTCTTTCTAAGCATTTGATGCCACCCAATTAACTTACCTTCTACTCATGTCTTCCATTTTCATCCCTAGTCATCAAGTAAATTTAGAACATAAATATCTCTAGAGGAATACAACGATGTGTAAAATTTATTTTTTAAAGATGAAATTAGAGTTATTTGTTATTAAATCACTTATTAATATTTAAGTGGTTTTGTTCCGATTCCGACCCAAGTTCGTCTGACAGTCATCGTCAGGAACAACTAGGAACAAATATCGCGTTCCCAAGATACTGTCCACTTTGGAGCATTTGAGTTTTGTTACAGTTTTGTCTTTAAAAAATGTCTCAGAGGGGGGTCGAAGGAGGTAAGAGTATTTAAACTTCGCTTGACCTTGACTCCTAAATAATGTGAGACTTATTGGGTGTACCGGAACAGGTTTGATGATGTGTAAGAAATCCTAATAAGATAACTTTATAATATATAATATAAAACAAATTTTATCTTATAAATTGCTTCTATAAGATTAAATTAAATTTAAAGTATTAAGGATCTCAACATTAAAACATATACATTTCGAGCATGATATTAGACATTAATGAATAATCTGATAGCAGTCGGATAGTGGATGACACAATAGTCCAACTAAATAATAAATTTTTCAATAATAAGTGATATAATAAATCAAAATAAACAAAAAATATCACTAAGATAATCTGACTACTCTGATACCATATTAAAAATTGAGCTTATAAAGTTTAATCCATTTATATATCGTAAACTAATCTTACTGGATGGGGATCTTTAACCGAATGAATGAAAAATTTCATTTTTCTTTGACTATTTGAGTGAAAGAAACATAAAGTTGTATATATCGTGTATGATATAAGCATAAAATAAAAGTGGTGGAAGTAATGAGAATGAATGGTATGAAAAGAAAGGAATTGTATCATGGGACGCTGAAAGAAGATAGTTACATGTGATGAAAGGACCAAAGATCATGCGTGAATGAAAGAGAGAGGAATGAGGACAACATTGTACTTCATGCACGCGGCGTGCAGATTGAAGGTTGCAATTTCGGTGTGTGTGTGTGGTTACTTTGTGAATTAAGTTTTGAGATTGGAACTAAAGATAGGTTTTGGAAATATGGGATATAGACAATTGAAAATAGATAACACTCTGCACTGTTTGCAGACAAACCATGAAGATTGCTGTATCAAAAAACATCGTTAAGTTATTTAGTGTTCATAAAAATCGATTGATATATTTAAGGAACTGTGTCAATGTCAAGTCTACATCATCCCATATATGGATATGTATATCGTAGATATGACCAAAATATTTGTTATAATCTTTTGATGATAATCATAATCTTTTCCTGTCTATTGTCTTTTTTTTGTTGTTGTAAGTTATGTTCATTGTCTATGTCAACATAACAAGCCATGTATCTTATGGTTTAAATTTTTATTTATATGAACTTAATGCTTTTAAAAATTTAATTGTGGTGAAAGAATTAAATGTTTGCTTATACTAATTAAAATTTATTAATTTTTTGATAGTAGTTACTTTAAATTATCTCAGCAATTTTTAATAAATTGAGGTTGCAGTAATTGTACAGTAATAATGTATTAAATTTAAATTCAAATTTATTACAATTGAATTTATGAAAAAAATGTAGTGATAAGTTTGGTCATAATTATTAATCAAATGTTTCAAAAGGTTATGAATTCAAGTGTGAGTGTAAGTTAATATTGAGTACAAATCATAAATAAATTATTTTAAAGTTTTGGGTTGAAAGTGATATCAATAATTCTTTGTATAGTTGAATTTAGGTTTCATTGAAATTGCATTACTTCATTGATCATCCTCTCTTAATAGATCTAAATGGAACAAACTAAGAAATGATTATTTCAAGAAGTCATTTATATATATAATTGATTATAATCCTATTAATAATTTTAAATGGTTTATTTTATTTATATTAAGTTCCATAAAGTTTATATAAGGTGAAAATCATAAAAAAAAAATTTGGAAGTCATTTTTGAAGAAAATATTTTAAGTAAAATATAAGAAACTAATTATAAATTTCAAATTTTTAGATGTTTAACAACTTGTTTGAAAAAATGTTTTAAATTTAGCCTCATCCCAATTTTTCTAAGAAAAGTAGATAAGACTTATCCCATCTTTGTTGGAATAGCTGAAAATTTTCCATTTTAGTTTTTAAAAGAACATATATTATACTAAATTCCATGAGGTTTTGGAATATCAACTATAAAAGTTTATCAAAACAATTTTCTTAAATAAAAACTAGGTTTTACGCCTTCAAAATGCAGAAACTTACAAATTTTTCTATGCAACTTTTTTTTTTCCTTCGAAGAAATTTTTATTAAATTGTTTTAGCTTTGTACACATATATTTTAAACATATAAAAAATATTTTTATTTCCCTATCCAAAAAAGTTAACTATTTAAAAATAATTTTGAATAAATACAAAAAAGAAAGGATTATTAGTTCTAAAATCTATTACCACAATAACCAATTAATACTAATTATTTCATAACTATGAAAATCGTACAGAAAAACCATCCTCAAATATTGATCCTACAAATTAATAAAGGTGTTGAAAATCCGATTTACTAAAAGGAAGAAAATCGAAGAAGAAGAAGAAGAGATGTGTCTTTGTTTTAGCCACTTATAATCGTGTCACTGTCATTATTCTTTAAATGGTATGAAGCCACTTGTTCAAAACACAATTGGTGTAGAAGAATATGGCAATAGATATGGATTTGGTCTACCAAGAACTCAAAACTCAGACATGTAAAAAAGAATGTCATTTAACCAGTTACCACCACAAAGATCCTGAAAAAAAAAATATTATATATTTTTTTAATTATTATAGGTAACATCAATTGTTATATAACTGAGATCAAATGAACTAAATCACAATCGAATTGTAGTGTTTAGATTTATATTAAATTAAAGAGTTGCATCTAAATTAAAAGTTAAATAAAAAAATTATACCTTAATTAAAAAGTATAGTTTTTGGTCTAGAGATAAACGCTAGATGGTAGCATTAATATTATAATAACATAAAACACTTTAGATAAAAATTGAAATGAGAGTGAATGATTAACTATGGAAAAAAAGAAATATATATTTAAGTATAAGAGGGTTATTATATAGCAGCATTGACACGAGCAGAAGAAGATCACATCTAAGAACATAAAAGAGCATAGAGAAGCAACCTAAAAGTGGATCCAAGAAGGCATGGAAAACTACCACTATCTTCAGAAACATCAAAGGAGGAAGAGAAAGAGGACACAGTACAAGAATTCGATGCTTATGCGACTTGGTCTTCAGAAACTGACATGTCTGCAATGGTTTCAGCTCTTTCTCAAGTTATGGGAACTTCAAATCGGAACCCTCCTATGTCACAATCAACCTCTTTTCCTTTCTCAAACTTCGACACCAAAGATCAACCTCAACCTCAACCTCAACCTCAACCTTCTTCAGATAAAGGTTTGCTACCTTTCTTATCTTCTTTCAATTCATCATTTTTCTGCGTCTTTAAATTCCGATGAATGGAAATGGTGCATATGCAGAATGAATCTGTTTTCAGTCAAAAAACCAAAGTAAAGGTAGAATCCATTTGTTTTGGTGTATTCTGATCTATTGTTGTTAAATTCAAATAAGTATAACTTTATACAACGATCTGTGATCTGATCTCTCGTGTATTTTGAAAAAAACAGGTTAGTTTTTCATGAAAGAATGTCATAGTTTTATTTATTTTGATGGAAATATTGAAAATCTCATTTAAATAAATAAATAAATAAATAAAAACTAAAACAGCACACAATGAGAAAAATGGAAACTGGGAATGACAATGTTAGCATAAGTGGCATGTGGACAACTTAGTAAACACAGAAATTCAATGCATGCGTGTGTCTTCTATCAAGTTGTCGTGGTTTTTCTTCTTTCTTCTTATCTCATCTTTGACCAATGCCCAAAACCACACATCAACAAAGAACTAAACATACGAATTTCTTCACGTAACAGAATAAAATACATATCATACTTCTGTTCCCAACATTCATACGTCACACATATATATTGCATGCATAATTCTTAGAACTTTTTAAAACTTTATAACAATAATTTTTAATTTGAATTTCGTTTTAAATTATGATATCAAATTACAAATACTTTAATATTGAATATCTGCAGAGTTTGACAAGTTTTATGCAGTGGGGAACATAAAATCTACACCTACCTTACCTACCTTAACATTGTTACATCGGTATTTGCATTAAACATTTGATATGGTTCTCTCTTTTTTTTTAAGTTAAGACAGATGCACTTACATTCTTTTATAATCAATTACATTATTATAAGACATTGTGTTTCGAAATGGTTCCACCACATTTATAATTTGCACGTTCTGTTTCCAGATTCAGCCTTGTAGAAATAAATAACAACTAAATAAATTTGAAACTCCCTTTTTTGGTCTACAATGACTCTTTATAGGGTTTTAACCTAAAGTCTATATCTTCTCACCACTAACTTATCCTTAATAGGTTCGGTTAGGTTAAGTTTGAGCTTCTTCTTACGATGATATAAGAACTTAAATTTATTTTATACAACAAGATGTTGATTAGTTTGCTTGTTATATATATTTTTTTTTCTGAAAGAGAAAATATCTTTTTAATAAAATAAATATATTCCAATCTTCTACTTATTTTCTTAATAAATAAACTTTCTAAACTTCTACTCATTTTAGATAAATTTAACCAAGTTATGAGAAGATACGATATCAATAAGAGATGAATTCAACATATATGACATTATCTCTATGTAAAAATTTTAAGATAATGAATTTATGAGTCTTCATTCTTATATAATATTTAATTTTCTAATTTTTATTTAATATAGAACTTAGATTCAAACTTGAATTCTAGTGTATGAAACATTGAATCTGTGATTAATTTGTGTGTGTTGGTAATGAAGGAGTGACAAAGAAGGCACACTACAGAGGAGTGAGACAGAGACCATGGGGGAAATGGGCAGCAGAAATCCGTGACCCAAAAAAAGCAGCAAGAGTGTGGTTAGGAACCTTCGAAACAGCAGAAGATGCAGCACTTGCATATGACAGAGCAGCACTCAAATTCAAAGGCACAAAAGCAAAGCTTAATTTCCCCGAAAGAGTTCATCACAATGTTTCTTTTATGCACCAAAACATTGAATCTTCATCAAACACAAACACTTTTCCCTCCCATGCAACTTCCAACACTGTTTCTTCTGCTCATGCTGTTCCTCCCTCATTTTCCACACACGATCAACATGGCCACCAACTTTTCCCAAACCTGCTTCAATACGCTCAGATTCTTTCAAGCGATGATGCACAGTTTCCTTACTACACATCCCATCTTTTCAACAATCAACAACAACATCAGCAACAACAACAGCAGCAACAAGATCCTTTCACCTCTCAATTCTCTACCACTTTTTCTTCAACCTCTTCTCAAGCATCCTACTTCTACAACCACCAACAACAATTTGATGAACAGGGACATGGTCATTCAGGCCAGTAGCATGCTTTTGAAAGTCTTGATTAATTTGTATTCACAATATTGCAGTCGCAATATTTACCTGATAGATAATGATATTTTGATTCACTTTTTTTAATCTATTTTTAACCATCATTTCATTCATCTCTAAATCATCACATCATTCAAGAAAATCAAAATAGATGATATAAAGATGATTGAAATTATGGGTTAAAAGCGGGTCAAAATATCATTATCTTTATCCGTGAGGATTAGTTGTCCACAATTTTTCGAAATATCAAGATTTTTGAGATGTGTAACCATCGCTTTGACATCAAAATTTGTAGTTGGAAATTTAAATTTGCATGAGCTTTGATCCAAACATGGCTTCAGAATCTCGACAAAAGCGATTATAAAGCTTCACTAGTAGAATATTTACCTTTGTTAGTGTTGCTGCAGAAAAGAGTGAAGGATTGAGTATCTTTCTTTGAGCTTGCACTTGCACAAGCATGGATCCCACATTTAATTTCAAATTCGATTATGGATAATGCTATCTGTTCCGTGTTGATCACTTTTTTTTTGGAAAGTTTTTAGTGATTTGCTTTAATCGATCAAAGTGAGACAAAAATAATTATTTAAACAGATCATATTTTACTTCTTTTTTTCAGATTTTTCTCCAATTATTAATTAATCAGTAAGACGTTAGGTGAACACTTTTTTATGTATTGAAATTTAGCTTTATATTTATGGATTGATAGATACTCATATTTTTGTTAAGATAAACGACTCGTTTAAGCAATCATTCCTATCAAATTTAATGACTCAAGTATCTCCCAACCAAAGACAAAACATTAGCAACCGTCAAGAAAAAAAAAATCTAAGAAGAAAAAGGGTCATAATGTCAAAATTCTTCTTCAATTTGTCCCATTTTCTTCCTTTCTTCAACCACATATATTCTTAGCCTAAAATCTTTGAACTTCTGAAGTGAAGTGTGACTAAGAAAGTACTTATTAGTAAGTAATTACATGCATGGTGTAAGATGCAAATTTAAGAGTTTCTAATAAGGTGAAGATTGTTTAGAGGTAAATTTGTTCTATTTTTAGTCATTTGTAAAACATGTCAACATATCTTTATTTATTTATTTATTTATAATACAATTATTCTCATCTTTACGTAAATTAACCTTATTTATAATGAAGGATCTGTAATATAAAAAAATAAAAGAGAAAGAAAAAGTGTAAAAAGTTTGGGTTGGCGTTGAACATAAGTCTGCAAATAGCAATAGTATATTATGAAGTTTGGGTTAGACGGAAGCGGCGATGTTTGGCGAAGTTAAAGAAAAGAGAAAGGGGAAAAAAAAGTGAAATGAATGATTTTGATTGAAGAAGCTTTTTGACCTGTTCATTCTGCATGCGATGAGAAGTACAGAAGAGGAAATTGAAATAGATTAAATTTGGGGAAAACAAATGATGTCCCATGAGGCATGCTTCCTATAGAAAGTTCGATGATTATTGCTTTACTTTAAGTATTTGGATGTCTGACGTGTCACCTACCAATTATTATCACCATAAGTAAGAAAAATCTGTATATGCTATTATGTAACGAGTATAAAATGAATATCGTAAATGGATAACTGTAAATAACGGGTATGAATATTCTTTAAATCCACATCTTAATAGGTGGGTATATATATATATATATATATATATATATATATATATATATATATATAAATAATGGTATTCGTACTTATAGATACTCATATATGCTATACTACAATTTAAATAAAAAATTAAAAAAATACGACTAAAACATTAACACATTAATCTTGAATTTTATCAATTGGTTTTAAAAATTTTCCATTTCTTTGCAAACTGTCATTCAACAATATTTAAATAGATTATTTCTACTTTGTTTGAAACTTATAAATGTTAAGCATTGTATTTTTATTTGAATTTATGGTTGAAATATATTGTTAAATATTAAAATTTTCTTTTGTAAATAACCGCGGGTACCGTGAATATCCATCGATATTAAAAAAAATATGTTGATACTTGCATAATGGATACTTGCATAGATATGGATATAAGACATATATTTATTCAACAAGTAGGCTACGAAGGAGCTACTACCCATACTGTACTCGCCCCCGGACATCCCTAATTACCACTTTATTATTCTCTCCAACAATAATTCATTATCATCAAAATCTATAAATGTTTTATATCCCCATGTGTGCTAAAATTGATTACTTTAATCTTCATTTATTATTAGTTGAAAATGTTTTTCTACTATATTATAATATAGTGTATTGAATGTTGACCTAGATAACTAATTTTTCTTGGTAATTTTACTGCTTTATGCTATATAAAATATTTTTAATTAGATTTTTTATTTATAAAACTTGAATACATTTTTACTAAGAAAACATTATATAATGTTCTCTAATCATATTTAACAAGATGCGAGTTATTAATATAAAATTATGATTATAGAATAATACTACAATTTTATAAATTATTTATTTATTTTGTTCAAAATTCTCATTAGATAACTTAACCCTTAAAATCTACTCTCTTTTTTCATAAATTTATAAAGTATAATTATTTATTTTCGATAATAGAGTGTATAATATATATATATATATATATATATATATATATATATATATATATATATATATATATATATATGTGTGTGTGTGTGTGTGTGTTTTTTTTTTATATGTGTTAATATGATATTGATAGAGTTAATTGACACATTTAATATATTATTTTGAAAGACTCTTAAATGATGCAAAATTATTTAGCATATCAAAATAAATCCATTAGTTGACGTTTAAGGAAAATGAGGATTTGCATTTGAAACCTTATTTTTATTTCAGTTGTTAAAATTAATCGACACATTTAAAATATTATTTGTTTTGATATTCAAAAAGTTGAAAAAAAAAATAAATTTAAATTATTTTTAATCTCGACTCTTAAATGATATAAAAATATAAAATTATTGAATATATAAAAACAAATCTCCTCGATTAAAAAACAAAAGTTTCAATACCCAAGTCAATGATTAAGAAAAACAATAGTTTCGATACTCTTAGAGAACAAGTTTGTGTTTGCAACCTCGATTGTTCCTACACAAATGACATTAATATTCTGATTTTAAATGTGTTAAAGATAATATCAATAGAATCAATTACTACATATAATATTGTTTGGGACCTAGTATTTAATATTAAGGATAATATGAAAAAATAATTATAACTCATTGCAGTTTGTCATGTAATTGATTGGAATTAATAAATATTAGATGATGTAATTTGATATTACTAAGGACTGTTTTAGTAGCACCATTAATATAAAATACACACTTATCCTCATTACTAGACCAGTTACCATTTTCTTATCTTTTCCCATTCCATCATTTTTTAGTTTTGGAAATCGCATAGCACCACGGAATCACTCATAACTTGTCTAAAAAGGAATAAATTCTGAACCAAAAATCTAAGGTACTCGAGTCTCATTAATGGCCGAGTGGGATTATCTGATGTAGATTGTTGTGTGCATACATGAATCATGAACTCTGATACAAAAATGTGTCATGATGAAGAGCAATCTAGTTTTTTAGTGTTATGATATTTTAGGTGGTAGTGATTACTGATGGTGGTTTTTAACCATGAGAGTTTGCTGAAACAAAAATGCATGGTGCCCCATTATACAAATACTTACATAATAAACATTTATTCGCAAAAAGTTTTAAAATTCCTATTAATCACTTTTCCGATTTCTAAAGAAGTCGTGACAAGACAGACATTTTAAAAACTAAAGAGAAAGGAAATAATTCCTCTCTGATATACAGGGTACAAAGCCTATGTTTATTCTCCCAATATGTGTTGAACAAGTTCCATTCAAAACTTGAACATGACCTTTCATATCGATAGAAGTCATTGTGCTTTTCATCCCAAAAGAAAAAAACCTGAACATTAATATATCAAAGTACATGATGTTTTTCCTATATAGTCATTTCAAATGAAGGAGTTATACAACAAAAAAAAAAAAAATTATACTAGAATTTATATGCATGGTTAATTTTACAAATATATTCCCAAACTGTTTCCTCAAATACAGAACAAAATAATTATTTAAATGGTGTATCACCTTGGTCACTTTGCATGTGGCTCTCATATTTATCTGCCATCAAAGGAAGAGATGGGTGCAACTCTGAGCGGGGAAATAAAAGTTTCAAACGGAAAGCATCAACACCATTCAAATAATAGTGAAAGAGCCGTTTAGCTCTGATAAAGCCAAGGCGACCATACAGTGCCAGTGCTCCTTTATTTGTCACTTCCGCTTCCAATGTAACCTATACATATAATGACAAAGAATGTGAGTTTAACCATTAAGTTTGTTCCTAAGGTCAAATTCTATACAACTTAGGCTTAAGCTACTACGAATACAGATGTATGATATTCAATATAACTCTGGCTATACTGTTTTTCCACTACATGATAAGAATCAAAATCTATAATGGCAGTAGGATTAGTTTCTTCAAAATGAATTTATCTCTTAACAAGCTGTCAGCATTCAACAAGGAAAAACATGAAAAAATTTAAGCACAAGGCTAATAGAAGAATGAGGGGAAAAAATATATCATTCCAAAGGGTGCTTTTAACAAACAAAATGAAAGAGACAAAAACAGAACTGATGTTTTAGAGGAAAACCGAAAAGATGCACGTGTATTATCACAATCCTAGTTTAATTATAGAAAATGGAGAATCAAGAAATGCAGGGACATATCCATAACATGGACGTGTTCTCATTGCTATTCAACTTTAGAAACTGAAGGTTAAACAAACATCTTTCCATTTGTATATAGGAGAAAGTAAAGTTGAATATTTGGTACTCAATCTTTCTCTCTGACTAAATACTCAAACATATTAAATCAGCACACAGTTTTAGTGTTGTATTTGAGCATTATACTAGTATTTAAAGAGGTGCATGCCTGCATGAATAAAACTGCAATATGATAAAAGATTTTGATATTTTTATATACAACCAATTAATTGGCATGTCCTGCACTAATATTACAACGCTAATGATACATTGATTTTCTTTTTTCTAGTAAAACAACATCAAAGTCAGCCAAATTATACAATAACTCACCCTAAAAATCTTGGTTCCAATTTCAATTTCCTAACAATTTTTCTACATTTTCTCTATTTGTAATGATATATCATAGTGAAACTTACTGATAAAAGACATGAAACCATAGGCTGGCTGTAAGATGATGAACCATTGGAATGCACATACGGAAGGAAATGAAGAAATGGGAAAATGGACCTTTCGGTGTTTATGAGAAGACGAGAAAAGGGGGGCCAGGATAAAATTTGAAGGAAGAGAATAGTGAAGAATTTGATTGGAAGAGTGAAGTGTTTAACAGAAGACAGGGACAGATGACAAAGGAGACTGAGAGGAAAAAAATGGTGAATAATATGAAAAATAATGAGAGAACTCATTTAGGGAATAAGCCAGGACATGACAGGGTATGAGTACATTGGGTAGTAAAGGTAACCTTGGCCTGCGGAGTGTGATAAACAATGAACAATGAAAGGAAATAAAATTAAAATAAAATGAATAAAAGTGTGATAAACAATGAAAGGAAAAAACTAATTCTCTGCTTCCCAGGTAAAGGAATAAAATAAGTGTGAATCATATTTGGGAGTTCACCATTTTCATCCCATCTACATGATAATCATTTTTGGACCAGAACACCAAAACATTAACTAAGATGCAATCATCACACAAATGCACGTTGAAGTGTATAATAAATGCATAACCGTCATTCCCAAATCATCCAGTGTACTTCTATTGTTTACACATGGTAACATTAATACACACATATACCTCTTCACAACCTGATTCCATCATCACCTTGATAGACCTAGTAACAAGCTCTGTAGCTGCAGAAAAAATTAAGCAAAAACGAAAAACCCAAACATTAGCATTTAGTAACATCACAACACTTAACACTATAACAATATCCAATAATAACATCACAAAAACACTTAACACTATAACAATATCAATTAATAACATCACAAAACAGGAAAATAACACAAAAAAATCAACCACTGAACAAATTGGACACGTGTATTAAACTCATAAATTCGTTATCCTAGATTGAGAAGTGATTTTTGGAAGAAATCATAAAAAATGATTCTTAGTGCCTATTTTCGATTAAACGTGGCCAAGGTCCTAGTATCTTCATATTATGAATTTTCCATTAAAAGAAATAAGAAAAATCACGTCAAAATTTAATATTTTTCACTTCTTTCACAGATAAATTAAAGAAAAAAAAAAGACAACATAGAATAAGAACTACCAATGCCTCTTCCTCTATAAGGTTTGATGACAACCAGCATGGCAATGTAGCCTCTGAAAGTGTTGCGGTGTTCCCCCATCTTACATACCACCGTGCCCACGCATTTACCCTTGTGGAACGCCTAAAACCAAGCACATGCAGAAAGCAAATCGACATAAGGAAAACCCACAAGTTTTACAGCAATTCAATTATCGAAAATTGAAAAAAAAAATGAGAAGTTGAGAAACCAGGAAAGAAAGCTGAGGCCATAGATAGACGAAGTAACGGTACGTGAAGATGGAGTAAGGTTCGCTGAGCTCTTGATCCACCAGGTTCATTATCAGAGGAAGGTGGTGCTCGCCGCCATAGCTAACGTACTCGATCTCCGAAGCCTCGAATTCCACGTTCTCCATTTCTTCTTCTTCCGCACCTTTCTGCCGCCGTTTCTTGCACAGCACAAAGGATCTAAAATGGCCAAAATATATGGGCCTTGAGTTTTTCCATTTCGGCACTTATTCTATTGATGTTGCCACCTCCTTTTTTCTCTTCTCACACCCCCACTTCCATAGCCTTGTGAAAACTTAACTCAGCAAAACTGAAATTCAGCAATTTGTCTACTTTTTATTTCCTATTTTTTTTATTCATGTATAAGGAGAATATAATGTTTTTTTATCAATACTTTGCTTTCTACTCGTCAATGATATAATTTTTGGGGACGTATTATGTGAGAAACGATTTTGATATTGAAATGAAACCTCTAAATTTGATTTATATAATCTCATAAAAATATATTATAAATTAATTTAAGTCACATAATTATTTGAAAAGTCATACAGATTTTTTTTAAATCATATTACATATTTTAATTACATAATAATTTTAAAGATTTTTTTCGTCCATTTTTTCACATGTGAGGGTTATATACTTAACTTCGTGATATCTTAAAGAGTATCAAAGTTTAACTTGTTTAGGTAGTCTCAAAACATTATATTTGAAAATTCATCTAATCTGTAATTTTTTATTTCATTTTCATCCTTCATATCTTTTCAACTTTTCACAGCCATGTTTACACTTTTCCAAGTTGCTTTTTACTCGAAAAAAATAAATAACAATCAAAGTGCAGGCTATTTATAATAAAAAAAAAATCAAAGAGTATCAATATTTATAAATTATAATTTAAAAAAAAACAGAAATATTTTTTTAATGCTAAATTGGTGACAACTTAAAATATTCCAATTTTATTCATAGTAATGTTATTATTAGTGAAAGGAGTATGAAAAACTTCTATCAAAACAGATCCAATAATATATGGGCCTCGTTGACGACAAATTGGTGAGGCCCATTATTCCTAATTAACAAAAGGCCCAATCCAATGGAGGATGAATAAGTACACTATATCAAACCCTAGTTACCAGACCTCACAGCTTCTCAGTCGCCGTTTCCTCCGTTTAGGGATTCTGCTTCCTTTCTCCATACTGCAACAATGGTTGCCGCCAAGAAGACCGTGAGCTCTCTTTCCTTCTCTGCAATTAACGTTCTTGATCTGTTCTTAGTTTTCAATTCCAAGTCGATTTTAATGGAACTATGTTATGTTGTTTTCAATTCGCAAAATGCAGAAGAAGACCCATGAGAGCATCAACAACAGGCTCGCTCTTGTGATGAAGAGTGGCAAGTACACCCTTGGTTACAAGACCGTTCTCAAGTCGCTCAGGAGCTCCAAAGGTGTCCCTTTTGCACACTTTTGTCATTCTAAGTTTTCGTTTTTGGCAATTTCTTTATTTATTTTTTCATAGCATTACGTGTAACCTCAGTGCTAATGGCAGTGTCAATTAAGTTTTATGATCTTATTTAAAAATAAGTAGCTGTGTGCTTCTGTTTTAAAAATCTTGTTTGTTAATTTAATTATTTGACAGATTCGATGGTCTCTTCTCTGTGAATTTGGTGTTGTGTTTTGCGTAGTGTTGATTATGTCTTTTTGTTGATGTTTTGGTGGTACGTGTATTAAACGATAACTAAATGTTGTTGAATTCGTTTCAGGAAAACTGATTATCATTGCCAACAATTGCCCTCCTTTGAGGAAGTCAGAGATAGAATACTATGCTATGTTAGCAAAGGTTGGAGTTCATCACTACAATGGCAGTAAGTACTCAATCTAATATCCCCTTTGTGTTGGCATGATTCAGTGATAGGTGGAAAATTACAAGTTTCTGTTTTATGTTAGTTTAGGTAATCTATTCTTTCAGAACTATTTTTATTTCAATGGGTTTAGAATCTTACTGTGTTTAACTTAGGGTATTGTTTTTATGGTCAACTGACTATTGATTGTGATTTTTATTATATATTTGTGTACTATTTTTCATCTATTATTTTCTTCAGAGTTCAAGTTAGCGTTTGGCAGCATTCTAATGTGATGTCTGTTGTAATTTCTTTGTTATAGAGGAATAAACATTGAGTACGAGCCATGGATATTCTTGCATTATAAACTCAATAGTGGTTTCATTATAGTAGATTTTTAACCATCTAACTATTAATTTTCTTCAATAATATGCATTCAATTTGGTTTTATATTGCATTATAACCAAAATAGTGGTTTCATTGTAGTAGGATTTTAACCATCTAACTATTAATTCTCTTCAATAATATGCATTCAATTTTGTTTTGTAGTAGTTTATGTTTTATATGCCTGTATTTTGAAAACCAACAGTTATATAGGTCGCGCATCTTGATGTTGGTTACACTTACAGATCTTTTTTGATGTATAAATTGGTTCAAAATCGATAGGGTTGTAATTTTATTTGTTGATGCATTCGATGTGTTTTTAGCAGTTCCATGTTATGGTATTTGGTAGAAAATGTCTTGTGACGCTTTTCAGGATTCGGTGTAGTTCTTTCTCATTAACAAAAAATATTTTTGTTTTATAGACAATGTTGATTTGGGAACTGCATGCGGCAAATATTACAGAGTGTGCTGTCTCAGCATTATTGATCCTGGTAATGGATGCCATCTTTCTTATTTTAATCATATATTAGAAACTGATCTTGATGTTTTTTTTTCTAATACTGTTTTGTTATGGTTTATTCAGGTGATTCTGATATCATCAAGACACTCCCTGGGGAACAATAAAGTAGTATTGGAGTTGCATGCTTTTATTTTCTGTTGTTAGTTGATTAAGACATTGCTGAAAGAGTATCTGATTCAGTTGTAGACTTTTGATGTAAGGTGCATGGTTTTTGGGTATTCTAGCTGAGCATCAAGTAATTTTGAGTTTTCATCATGTTTCATTGTGTTAATTTTTATAAAGATAATATAATTTTATTTTCGTCATGGTTGCTTCAAAAGTCATCCGCTGTTATTATTGTTCGTTTTTGGATTTTCATGCCAACTCTCCCATATGAATAAGAACTTCAAATCGGTCTAGTTGGATTTTATTATGAAACAATTCAGAATGTATCTCAAGGTAGCCTGGGCTATTTTTTTATGGATTTCTTGTAAAAAAACTCTTTGGGGTTATTTTAACGAAGTTAAATTCAACCCATGTGCTTGTTGAAAAAACACTTTGGGGTTAGTTTATCGAAGTTAAACAAGTAGATTCTAAGGAGACGAATGTAGTGGTGATAGAAAAAGGGAATTCGTAGATTTGAAGTAACCAGAGAAATTCAGTTGTTTGTACCTGTTAATATGTAAAGCCGTACAAGGCTCACAAGGAAATAGACAATGGCAATTTCCTAAGATGGCACAGTGCATGTTAATTATCAATTGTAAAATCAATCGTAAAGTGCATATTTACCATGCAAGCGGAATATTGATGCTGTTCTCAGGGAAAAAGAAATGTAACGACATTAATGCTGTTCTCAGGGAAAAAGAAATGTAACGACGTTAATGAAGTTTTCAGAGATAGAGAATTGAAAAAAAATAAAGGGATTTGGTATTGGGTGATCATGTGTACTTTCAAATCTTGTTAGATTTACATTTGATTTTATCTGTGGAGAAAAAACAATAACAACAATTTTGTTATACACACAATGTGGGGTTGAATTGAAGAACAGACATAAGAAAGTGTTTGGAAAAATGAAATTTGAAAAGTGCAATGAGGCAATTAAGAAGAGGTGAGAGTCAATTGACCTTGGTCATCTTCCTGACAAGGCGAGCCATTTGGTACTTCCAAAAGAAAAAATAAACGCAGCCCAAACCAATAAGCACGAAGATCCAAACACTCTCGTCTTCACCCTTGGATCGCAACTCAGCAATCCCAAAACTCTCTCTTCCCGAATCCCCCATCTTCCCTTCATCCACGTGTCCGTACAACACATACACCCTGTCTTTATGTCCCACCACCACCGACGTCGGAAACCGCCGCACATTCACCTCCACCTTGTCGAACACCGCTCCCTCCGACCAACTATCCATGCTCTTCAACAACCACAGCTTCTTCATCGGTGCCACCACTGCCGCCACCCCGTCACTCCTCACCGCGATGTCTTCAGCGCCCACCAGCTCCTCTTTTACCAACACCTTCCTCGCCGTCCCGTCTTCCGCGTCCACCTTGAAAACCTTCCCGGTGCTCGATTGCACCACTAAGAGGTAACCCTTGTTCACGTAAGCGATTCCGTTCAGCCCTAGGTAATCATGAGGTGAGCCGTCGTCGTCCGCCGGATTGTTTGTCTCCTCCAAGTACTTCGGCGATCTGGAGAAGATCGAGGCGGAACCGTCGGCGGTGACCTTCCAGATGAAGTTTCCACCGGAGTTGGTGACAAAGGCGTTGCCACTGTAATCGACAGCGACATCGTTGGCGGCGTCGAGGCCTTCGGAGGGGAGGTGACTGAGGAAGAGGCGGCGGCGGGACTGGAGGTCGTAGGCGGCGAGGGCGTTGAACGGAGGGAGGGGAGGGTACGAGTGCACGACGGCGAGGAGGCGGTTGCGCGGGGTATCGACGGCAAGGCCGAGGATGGAGACATCTTCGGGAAGGTCCGTGTCGGAGATGTAGGTTTCGACAATGCCGGAGTCCGAGACGGCGGTTATGACCCGTTGTCGGAGGGACCCAAGGAGGAAGTGCTGCATGATGGGATCCCATGCGAGGGATTCCGGGTAGAGATTCGATGTTCGGAAATTGATGACGTGGGCATCTCGAGCGATGATTGGGACTGGACCTGGGCTCTGTAAGAAGAAGATAGTGATTGTGATGATTACGAGGAAGGGTTGTTTGGGTGATGAGATTGGCATTATGATTGGAGAGTGTGACGTGAATATGGTTGTTAGAATCAGAATAAGCTTTGGCATGCAGAAAATAACGGAAACACGACCAAATCAAAAACAAAAACTCCAATTTCTTACTAAGTTGAGCAAATTAGGGGTTGACTATGATTTATGTTTGCAAACTCTGTAACAGGAAAATAGTTCACAAAAAAGGTTAAAATGGAAAATCGTTATCATTATGATACAACTAAACAAATTAATTAAATATAACTTTATTTGACTAAAAATACTCATCCACAACGTTCGTACAAAACAAAATGTCCACCGTTTAACAACTTCCAGAGATACAAATCACTGTGTAAGAAACTGCTGATGGTAGAGTAATGTGTATTGTTGATGATTGGAATACACTATCAACCCCATTTCTCTAATGGTTATCCACAGAGTTCTTATATCTCATAACAATCATTTGCTACCTCTTTGAATGTACAAATATACAATAGCAGTGATCATGTTAGATCTAAACCCTTGTGTGTAACAAATACTTTCTTTTGCTAAATTATGATGTTTCCTACCTTTGAGTAGTATGAATGAATGATAATGAAGAAAGTTTTAGGCATTTGATTCTATTCGCATAATTATGAGCATGTTCTATTCTTAAATTCACTGCTTTACCTTTGTGTATACGAGGTTATGAAACTAAGCATATCTGAAGTAAAATTTTCAAAACTAAGGCTGCCATTTCAGTGTCTGATTGGTTCCCACATCCTATATAGCTTTTCCCTTGACGTGGATATGAACTCAAGTTTTTCCAAAAAAAAGGAAAAGCAAACAAGCTAGTTTCAGGAATGAAGTTTGCTTTCTGAAGTATATTCCAAAACTGATTACGAATACTATTTTGGCACATACCTTTTCCTGCTCATCATATTTTAGTGTATCTGTTACATGGGCAAAATAAAAGATTGGCAGATAAGTTCACTACCAACAATTACATACCCAACTATGGAGAACAATGACGCAAAGTAAAATCAACATAAAACAAATTGAAACCATAGCCAGTATACAACTCGGCGTGTCCATTTTATCCTAGCCTTGCTGCTTTTTAAAATCATTGACTGCCTTATCAAAAGTGCTCCTAACATGGCGGCACATAAGCATCAGATCTTGACATGCATCTTTTAATACTTCGGATGCTGGATCTCCTATACAAAGACACATTCAACAGTAAGATACCAATGCGGTGATATTGAATTATATATATAAATTATAAGAGACAAGTTTTACAACACAAAAATACAAGAAATGCTAAACAGATACACCTATGGGCGAAAATACTCATCATGAAAAACGTATTTGTGGATGATCTACTATTGGAATGAAAAGTAATTTGTATAATTTGTATGATGTTTAGTTTATTTTTTTTTATGGATGCAGTGCCTAAACCTTGTAATGTGTTCATATTTCAAATTTGAAAAGAAAAACCTTTTACGTTCAAGAGAGAATATAATGCAACGAGACAGATTTTAGTATCACAATTTTTGTGGTGATAATAATTGGCTTAAAAAAGTTCGTCTCCCTTTCACAACTTCGTATCTATCAAAAGCAACAAATGGCACCTCGGCAGAATATACAACGTTGTCTAACAAAATATGAAATGGTAACTAAGTACACAGAACTCTGGTGATTTTAATGCAAAATAAAAAGTAATAGCTGCAGAAACAAATTTGAAAATCAGTCATTGTTACTTACCTGTTGTCTGGACTCTGATATTAACACGATTCTCTGACGGATGAGGAATGCTGTACCCACAAAATGCCACTCTTGGGCTGCAAGACAACATAATACAATCACATTGCCTCATCAGCATATATTGCACTGATAATGACGAGGAAGAAAAGAGAGAAACTTGGGCATAAAAAGAGATCTATGGAAAAGCCAGGTAAATAAAACAGACAATACTTTATATGTGAGGTCTTAAAGTGAAAAATCCTTCAAACTACATTTAACAGAAATGTAAATGGATTAATCAGTCATGCCCGCATGAAGACACTAAATCAATATCAATAGGAACTTTTCGACTTAAACTCAGGTGCATGACTACTTTTCAGACCCAAAATTTACTATGGATAAGCAACCGTTTATGGCTTCAGTGTGTGATGCTCTCAAGAGAATTTAGGCAGACATTTCAAAATTCAGTCTCTCATTCCTTGTTCTGTGTAGAATTCAGTGTTTGGGATGAATATCTTATCCTCATCTAGTTGCAACGTTACACCTCGCTAACAAACAAATATTTTTACAATTATAATTTAAAGTAAAAATATTTTTATTTAGTCATTTTTTATTCAAGATAAAAACTTATTACCTCCCTTCCCTATGTTTTAGAAATGCTATTTGACTAAATTCTTACTCTGTCGGCCAAAAGCTTTTGCATTTTTGTTTTTTTATTCAATTCCTTACAATTCGCTGCGTTGTGGCATTATTACACACTTCAATTGAGATCATTTTAAACTCTTTTTATCTATTATATTTTTTTTTCATGTTAGTTAGTTATTATAAGTATTCTTATTCCTTGTGTTCTAAATTTTGACGGGTGATACTATTATTTGTGTTTACTGTTCTATTCTTCTACATATAATTCTTTTCTAACACAATTTAATTTCTTACCCTAGACACTGATAGTGGGCCACACTACTTAGGCCCATTAGAAGCACTATCAATCTTAAACCTAAATGGCTCAAAGACTCTGTTTGACTAGTCTATCACAGACAAAAAGAAATTTATAGCTCTTCCCTTCTCTCGTTTCCTTAGTGTATCAGACACAGAAGAACCCTAGAGACATGAATCGGCATAACACTTTGACTTACTCTTGATTTAAGGTGAATCTGACAGTGTTTGCCAAGGTATGATCTTCATCTATGATAGAAAACGTGGACTTACTCGGGTCAGAGACTGAACCGTATTCCATTACTGTCCCTCACAAACAACGAATCTGCAATCGAATCCATTACATATTCTATCATTCTAAGAACAAAAGTTGTATGGAAGAACCACAAGAAATAAACAACAGCTCACAGCTCATAGAAACCAACAAGAAAGAAAAAAAATTCAGAAACAGTACCTCTCCTTCACGCAGTTGAAGACAAAGGCGGAAGGAATTTGGGTTCCGCGACACTTGCAATGCGACTACGAGGGGCTATTGGCTTGTGTATTTATATGACCATGGAAACGATGTCGTTTTAGCTATTCAAACAAAATAAAATCACTTTGTTCTTGCATTTTAAGACATTTAGACAAACAAATTAATTTTTTCCTATTTAAAAATTGGGCACAGAACACTACTTCACGCAATCCTTTAAAGATTTGATGATTTGGAATTCATTTAAAGTCATAAAATTACACGTAAATAAAATATTATATATTATATTTTTAATTCTTTTTGCAAAAAATAAATAGTGTTTTTGAAAATGTTAGTAGTTACCTCTTAAAAATTCGTGTGCGTTTGACTAAAAAGATTGATAAATCATCACAAAGAAAATTTTATTAGTTGTATGCTAAAACATAAAAAATAAATAAAGATTATATCATACCTAAAATTTAGTAAACAATTATAAATTTAATAAATTGTATTTCTCATTTAACAAGCTTTTCGTTGATTTAGATATAAGTCTCTTAAAATTGTATTTATTTTAAGAATATCAGAAATATATATTAGAAAGAGAATATCAAATATTACTTGATTATATAACAAATTTCCTTTGTAATAACAGGTTTGTCTTCAAGTATAAGTCATAAACTAAAAACAGTTTTTTGAGTTCTTAAAATTACTTAGGAGAATAACTTTTTTTCAAGATATTTTTTTAAACTTATACGTGAAAATCAAAAGAAAAATAATAATCATAAAAACAAGGAAAAACATTTCTCATTGTAAAGGAACATGGTTTAAAAGGAAATAAAATATTTCATTATTTTCTTTGACGTTTAACGTCTGTTTGAATGGATAATTACAAAACTTGTACTTAGTCCTCCTCTCTGTAAATTTAAAAACATTATATTTTAATTTGATACAACTTAAATATATAAGTTGTTACTGAATTTAAAGAAAAAATACTAATATTTTTGTATTTTGTTAACTTCATATCTTAAATATATATTTACACACAGGAAGGAAAGTATTTAAAGAATAATTTAGGGAAAAGTATGTCCTCTCTAACTATGTATATCGAGTTACTGAGTAATTTTACAAATAAATATATTATTTACATAAAGAGAAAAGGAAAGAGGCACACAGATAAGATGAAAATATATATAATTCTAATAAAAGTTTGATATCAAAATTTATTTTATTTTTATATTAACATAATCAAACAGTTTGTTTTAATTAATTTGCTACCGGTGCCCTGACTTTTCAGAAAGAAAAGTGTAAAATTTTAAATAAAAGTTTAAGAAAAATACAGTTTACACATATTTTAAGTAAGAGAAAAATTAATTTACCATATTAGTTTTGTATGAAAAATATTTACAGCTACCCTATACCTAAATTATTTTTTTAATTATTTGAGTTTTAAAAAAGATTCATACAAACACTAAACTTAGAATAAATATTTTATTATTATTTTTCAAAATATATATTAATTTTGAAACTGTCAAAATATATATTAATTTAATTATTTTTCAAAATGGACCAAGCCTAATTTGAGGAAGGTCCCTTGGGCCAAACAGTCCAAAATTCGACACTATTTTCGTCTCGAAGACTGTGGCAGGCACATGATATTTCTCTGGTACTATATGATAATAAAAAAATATCTAATTTATTATTTTGTAAACTTTTATGTTTGTTCTTTGATTTTGTCTTTTTTGTCTTTATCATTTCCACAGTAGAATATATATATATATATATATATATATATATATATATATATATATTTTAAAAAAAAAAAAAAAATCCTCTTTTCAGCACCACCATGATTCTTTTCATTACAAAATGTTCATATCCCAAACTACTTGTTTATTATGTTCAATTTATTTTCCTAGAGACAAATACTTTCTTTGAAAGGTATTGATAAATCTAACATTTTTACTTTAAAAAGAGATTACTCATATTAGCACAATTTTAGTAGTTAATTACACATATACATTCAATCAAGAAAAGAATTAAAAAATATAGACACAATGTTACAAGTGAATGGATGATGGTTTTGAAGAAAACCATATTTAAGATATATATCCTAAATTTGAAAAAAATATATTTTCATATTTATTTCTTAAAGGGTATCTATATATAATATTTAATCATATTATTGATATTATTATCCTTCATAAATTTTGCGTGAACCATGGTGGAAACTTGTTTAAAATTGAATTGTAAGAAGAGGAATTCAAGATGCAGAAACAAAAGATGCACGTGAATTCAAGCAAATTTCACCACAAGAACACAACATATCATATCATATTACTTAATATTTATCAGAAACATAAAAAAAAAAAATGGACCACCAGATAGAGAAAGAAAGAGAGTCACACACAGCAGAGTCCACAAGCTTTTGACGATTGCAATTTGCATTAATGCTCTTAACTTTTCTATTTTCAGCAAAGCACTGCAAAAATTGGTGAAGTGAGTGAGTGAGAGAGAATCTTAACCATCATGCATTGTTCCACTACACCCTTTATCAGATTTTGATGCTCTTTATCTTTTGGTACCTCTGAAGTGAGTGAGAAACATGTTATTCCTTCTTTCTCTTTCTCTTTCTCTCTCTGCCTTTTCTTTCTTTCTCATCCACCAAAAGCAACCACTTTGTTGTTTGCAAAGTTGTTCCTCTCTCTTCCTCCATTCCTTCTTTTCTCTTTCTGTTTCTTTTGTCTCCCATATTTCTTCATCTTTCACTTCCACCTGCACATGCATTTCCACTCTCACATATCAATGTCATGCTTTCTATCATGTGCTTCTCAATCCCATTACTCACCCCACACTGTTTCTATTTTAGGAAACACTAATCAACATCACTTTTATCTGTCATCTTTGTGCAAAATATTCCTTTATCAATTTTCTTACATGCTCTCTACAAGTCAATCTTATACATATATAATAACTCCAATGTATTTATACAGTATATTTCTTTTTAAGATAAGTTGGAATACAGAAAATATTCTTTTAATGCAGCTGTCACTTGTTTCTACCTAATCTGCCAATTTTGTTTGGATGATAAGAACCGACAATTTATTCTGACAAAGAAAGAGGTAGGCCAAATTATATGATTATAAAATCCATATAAATTTAAACTGAAGCAAGAGATGTAACATTTTTTGAATTAGAAAAGGACAAAATCATTATTTCTGATAACTTAACTTACTCCTTGTTGCTAATCAGCTTGCTTGAAAACGATTCAATCTCTAACAACTTTGTTGGGTACATCATTTGACAGTGCAGAATTGCTCATATGTAGCACACTTAGTACAATAGTTTCAGACCATTGCATTATCCATTAATGTGACTATTCTATGATGCTATTTTTGTCATATAAATTACTCTCTACATTTATGTGTATGATCCTAATGAATGGTACATAGCATGACAGTGAGTAGACAATTTGTTGAGGTACCCACAGAGATAAAGGGTGTCTTTGGTTTTGGTTCGGTGTTGGAGAATTATCATTCTTCATCATAGAAAGTTTATCATTCAACATGAAATTTTACTCTTTAGTTGATTTTGAAAATCAAACACATTTATTTTATGTTAGAAAATCAATTTTAATCAATTCTACGACAGTTTCGCGTAGAACCAAACACGCATAAACCAATGTACTTTGAATCTCAGAGTCTTATGTGGCTTCACATGTGAGACAAGGGAAAGCTACATAGGTTAAAAAAGAACCACACTGTATTGTTTTAATCATATTCAAGAAGGAGAACTAGGTTGGATTGAAGAGCTATATGATGCAAAATTTGACACTTGTAAGTTGAAACCAAGATAACAGTTTCATGACAGGAAATTTGATTCCCAAAACCACACAGACAAGTGCAACTGAATGTGTAGTAGAAAACAGCTTACTAGGGGGAAAGTAAGTAGGGGCCAAAAACCAGAGATACACTTAAAACATGAAATTCTACTGAGAGACAATATATCTACCACTGCCCCACATTAGAAGGTTACAATCTAGACAACAGATTTGATTCTTTAATCTTGGAAACCGCAGGATATTGTTCTCTTTCTATCCATTCATTTTGAATAATTTTGAAAAACTTAAATGAACCTGACTCATGTATCTGAATTTTTGGACACTTCTGTAGATTGTTTAAGAGTTTAATATATATGTAGTATGTGTAAAAAATCTATACCATTAGCTGATCAAAAGTTATGATTGTTATGAGTTTTAAAATATTTATAATAAAAGTCAACAATATATATTAAAACTCTTTATATTATTAATGCATACACTGTTTACTCTAGTTTTAATAATTTCATTCTGCCAAACAATTACAGTATTTTGAAACTTGGAATTTCTACTGTCTAGTGTTTGATGAGGCGCATTCATTTATGAGGACCAAAGAAAGGGAAACATGAACTGAATCTAAAGTGTTTGATGTTTTAATTAGGACACGTATAAGATTTTGAATTTCTGATGAACTCATTAAAAGAACATTCGGTGAAAAATGTGTGACAGTACCTCTTCCTCAGATTTTGTTTTTGCATTTGAATTAGGTGAGTCTTCAGGTTGAGGTTTTGATCTCTCCATGATGGATGGAGTTGAAGCAGGGCTGGGACTGCTTGAACTGAGATAAGGAGGTGTGCTTTGAGTACCTACATCTCTTGTCATACCCTCTTTCTTCTTCTCTGCATACAGAGGCAAAGTAGAATTCAGAACTTTAACTGTTCTAGAAAGAAGAAAAAATGAAAAATCAAGAAGAAGATTGGGTAATTAAGTGTGTGAACCTGGATTGGGAAATTGAAGAGCCACTTCTTCTTGGGTGCAAGTTGCTGGCTTTGTTGGAATGTGTTTGGAGGAATAAACTAAAGGAGCAGACATGGCAATTCTGCTTACTGAGTTTCTGAAAGATCTTCCACTAAGAGTTTTTGCAGACAAACACTCCAATGGTACCTCCCCTGAGAGAGGGTTGCATATATACCTTTCTGCTTCATTCCACTTGGAATTCAAAGCAAACCCATCTGGGGATGAGCATTCCCAACTGTTATAGGCTGCTCTTGCTTGCAATGCTGCAATGAACCATCCCAATTCAATTGATTCAGAAAAATATGTAACTGCTATGCTAATTATCATTGTTGATTCAGATGTAGTGTACCTTTAAGAGCAGTAGTGAAAGAATATGTTGAAGGGTCTATTTCATCTGCAACAAACGGGACAATTTGATGTGAAAATGAGATAAAAATTTGAAAGCATGAACTACTTTGAATTGGAGTGAAAAGAAAGGCACCTTTTAAAGGGTATCCGGGTGAAGAAGCAGTGCTGGAAATGGCTATGTTTGATCTAAATGACCTTGTGTCTTCTCTGAAGCTTCTCATGTAAGATCCTGAGTACCTTCTGGAATTGGTGTTCTCACGGCTGATTCGAGCTTTCACGTTCCATTCTCTCAAATTGAACTCTGACTCGTCTCTTCTTCTTGAACTATAAGGAAGTGGTTCAGCTGTGGCCATGAATGAGTTAGAAAAATAATTCAGCAGGGTGAAATGTTGCTGCAAATGTTGGTTGATTCGAGTCACTCTCACTCCAACTCAAACTTGCACAGGTTTGAAAGTGGATGATGCTGCAGGTTCAGACATGACAAAAAGAGAGTGTTCTGAAGTTGAAGCTTTTTGTCTAGGCAAGGTATAGGTAGGTGGAATGTGGCTTTGGCATCAATTCAAACACTAGGCATGCCTAAGTACTTCTGTAAGGAGTGTTTGTCTCTCCTCAGTTTTTCACTTTTTGAATCTCCATGGTGCAACACCATGCCTCAAATAATATCATTCCATATTACAACTTTCTTATATTTCTGTTTTTTGGCCTCTGCATTAACTTCATTGGACTCTCTCTCAGTAACTATTGTTATTCTTTGACCCCTAATATCCTAGCCCAGTTGGCAAGTTTAATCTTCAAGTCAATCATGGGACACTAACTATTAGTCCCTTTTTTTATTGCTGAAGCAAGACAAAATCAAAATTTGTCTATCTTTTATTTCCTTTCTAGTTCCATAAAATTAGGATGCATTAATTCAGGAAAAATGTCGCTGATATCACAACTCATCCAGCACACAACTTCACTCTATTTCACGGTGAATTTTCATTTTATGCAGATTGTGGAAAACAACACCAAATAATGGATCTGTTTCATGCATCAACATCACTTTTGGTGATGATGGCTCCTCATATTTTCTACTGTCACAGCACACTAACATCACATACAAAACTCGTAAGCTTTCTTTCTATTATTCATTGAGCATGAGATTGATTAATTAACCATTAATAATGTGATTTAGATAAATAAGTTGAGTTAGAGGATTAGTCAGAGCCTCCACTAGTCTTCAGCGAATCCACCTTTAACGATAGCCGTATCATATTTAATTTAAGTGGTCAAAGTAGGTGCAATTTAGATGCAATTTTCAATTCATTTTAGTCAATGTATTTAGTTACAACCACATGAGGATGAGGTTATCAAATGAATGATTAGGGTAGGTGAGGAATTGAGCAAAAACATGTTTTTTTTGTTGTTTTCTCCGAGGATTTAAACAAAAAATGTTAAACTCTCTACGACAACACCATAATTATGTCACCCTAAGGTACAAAAGAAAAACAATTGTTCCAGTACATGAATAAAAATAGCAATTTATTGTATCCAAGAAAAAAAAAAGAATAGCCATAAAATTTAGAAAACCATCATTTATTACAATAATGGCAATTCCATAGAGTCTGACACTCATGCTTGCTGTAGTTTTCCACAAATTAAAACCAACACCATCACCTTATCCGAACTGATATCACAACAACAAATCACTCATTTCAGTTTGATAAAACACCAATCTTTTACCATGATACTCAACCCCAATTCAGGAAACTCTGCAATCAAGGTAAGTTAGATGCTTTTTCAATAAACAAAAACACATGAAGGAAAGTATCCGGGAAGCTTCTGCAAATCAAAAAGGGAATGCATTATTGAATGCATAAACCAACCAAAAAGACATGTTTTTTTGTTAAAGAATGATTCTTTTTGTTGAAAATTTATAGGGGGTATATATATATATATATACAGGTTTTGATAACAAGAAGAAGGGTAAAAACATAGGTTTGGTAAATTTTGCATATCTGTGAGTGGTGTATCAGTAGCATGTATATATATATATATATTGTATTTAAAATTTGAAAGGGTAGTAGAAGAATAGATGAAGTTTCCCTCCTAAGACTAGTCCAAATTTGAGGTAGTTGTAACCTAGTGAAATCCCAATGGGGTGAATCCTTTGGATTAACACTGTTTTTGAGTTGAGAATAATAATGAGGTGGAGCATAATATGATGAGTTTGCACTGTTGAGTTGTTTTCAGTGTAGGGTGTGGAGATGAAAAGAGTGGATGTGAGTAGTGTTTGTTGGAGTGGTGAAGAGTTTTTGTGTTGTGATGTGTGTTGTGTGAGAGTGAGAATGTCTTGTTTCCTTTGCTCTTGAGCATGTGCATGTCACATTCTTGTCTTGACCCTTGACAATGAGTGAGGTTGGGACCCTCACATTATGGAAGCAGGACCAGGGTCCCACACTGGACCTCATCATAGCCGTCAGTTTTGTCTGATGTGTATGCAAGGTTAGTATCAAGAAAGAGAGAGGTTCTGTTTCACACCCACCTCTGGGACCCATTTACTTCATTTATTTTATAAAGCCTTTCTACTTTCTACCATTCTCTGTCCCCACAAACTACTTCCCAGTGAACTGTCTCATCTTAATGCAAATTTCCAAACACTCCTTTCGGAAACAATTACCATCCATTTCCACAATAGCCTAGGCCATTCAGAAACACCAATGTCTTCATTACTTTCACTTTCTTAAATATATCACATCAACTATACTAAATGGAAGACTATGATACAAATGATTTGGGTTCATCTGTGTTGTTGTTGTTGTTGTATATTCTTCAATTAAAAGAAGCATGAGAGTTAAAGTGAAAAACTTAGCCTTGAAGCATGCACGTTTGGAAACATTTTAGGTTGCGAGAGACAAATAATTGTCTGATTGTGTTTTTGTTTTGTCGTGATGTATTTGAGTAATGACGTCAAATTATATGATTGATGAGAACTTGATTTGATCAGTTCCAAAAACCTGTTATATTTCCCTTGTATAGCCATCCAAATACATGTTTCCAAAATAGCTTCAGAAAAAAAGTGAGGGCCACGAAGAAAGTTAAATCAGAGATGATGGCATATATTCCGAGAGATTCTGTTCGTTTTGGGGGAAAATCAATCTCATCTGATTGAAAAAAAGAGTACGTTAGTTTAACCTCTTCAATTTTCTGTTACATGAGAAGTTTCTTAGGATGGGAAATTTTACTTTGGTAGTTACTTTTTTTTAAGAGAGAAAAATATATTTGTTTAAAGCTATTTTTCGCTTTTCTATCTATTTTGTTTCTCTTTTTATATTTTATTTTAGTTCTGACTTTTTACTGCAAAATCTTCTTCTTAATTCTCAAATTAAATGAAACTCATTCCATTGTCAAAACAAACGATGAAAATGAAAATCAAGACAATGTCATGTGATTGGCTACTGTTTTAAAATACTCGTTCACGATTAATTTTTGTGAGTGAAGAAAATAATGGGCCGGTTTTTGTTTTGCGTTTGTTTTCAAAAGCCCAACTGTTTATTCTATGGGTCTCAAATATTATTTTGAAAATTTTATGGAATAAATTTTTAGAATTTTTGAAATAAAAACTCTGTAATACCCGGATTAAAATTTTCGAAACTTGTGAAATATATTTCGCAATATGTTTTTTGGAAGTAAATTTTCAGAATAAATTTTTCACAATATATATAATGCTTTTTATAATAAAATTTCCAAAACATTCTTACATAAAATGGCAGTGACTGTTCTTTTTCTCCTCTTCTTCCTCCTCTGCAACAACTTTGATGAGGGTGGCGGTGACAATAATGGTAGCAACAGAATAATGATGATATGGTGCAATAATAAAGAATCTTTGAGTCTTTTTCTCTGATGAGGTTACAATAATTACTAACTGTAAGGGTACAGGAATCAATAACCCTAAAATTTACATTTCTTTACCTTTATCTTGTTCTGTAAAAACTCCAGATACAAATTCTCTGACCTTCCTAACAAAACACAACGGAACAACAAAAAATGATAACTATACCAAATACTTGGTAGTCAAACCAAATGAATAAATTTCAAAAGTAACTCTTTGGTGCCAAATTTTCACTTCCTTTTCTGTTTATTCAATTCATTGCTGGTTGAAAACATCACCTACTCCAACAATGATATAGGTGAATTGAGAAAAGAGTATATGAAAAGAAGAACTATGAGGCTCCCTGAGAGACTAGAACATGTTGTGATGAGAATCAATGGCAGTAATGAATTTCTATCCTTCAACCCCCTTTTATATATATAACAGGAAGATCAAGAGAAAGAAGAAAAAGTGCTTATAATGAAACTACTTTCATGGTGTCACCACCGTCATTGATTCCCGTCACAACTTGCTCCGGCCAGCCAGGGGATTCAACGGTGACTAATTAATGAATCATGATTTGCCTCAATCAGATGCAACCATTGTATTAGCAGGGATTGAAGGATCTGCTACATGTTATATAATATTTATTGGTTGGTATTTGAAAAAGGCCATGAATGTAGTACATCTTGTTGCATTGATTGGTACTGTGTTCTTGTACTGGAACTTTGTACTGCAGAAGAACCCTTGCTAAATCAATTATTATGCTAATCATTTTTCCTCAAATAATATGCATAATGTAACTCAATCACCTAATATATGTAACAATTTTCAATTAATTAATCTATTTTAGTTTCAATCAATATTTTCTTGATCACAGATCATTTTTATATATAACTAAATTCTGTAAAGATGGTGAAATATTAGGAGAGCATGCAAGAGATTGCAATAACAAACATTTTAGTAAATGCTTTCAATGTTATAATTTTGTAAGTGTTATATTCAATAAAAATATATATATAATTTAGAACATGGTATATTTTTAAATTGAACAAAAAAATAAAATTGGTATCTTTTTGGAAAGAATAATCGGGTATTAAAGCCATCTGAATGCATATTGAATCATATAAAAGAGATGGATGGCAACAACTAATCAAAGATTATAAAAAGAAAAATCAATAATCATTATATACATGAAGAAATACTTTGAGGCTGCACGTGTTTATTAAATATACAAAAGTAATATTATGCAGAAGTGGTCACAATTTGAATATGACAGTTGAATAAATTAAAAAGACATGTGCCACACAATGTGTTTTAGTAAAGACATTCACGAAATCGTGGTTAATTAAAACCAAGAAACCTACGGTTGCATTATAAAATAAATGAGTGAATTATTAATTTAGTTGTTTAATTGTAATGGTAGGATATAACTAGGTATCTGAAAATGATTAAATGATTAAATAATAAAATAGTGCTTACTAATAATTGATTAAAATAATTTTAACCAATTACTTTTTATTGTCTTTTCAATTGACATCATTGAAAATGTAAATTAACTGGTCTTAATATCTGTGATTGTGACGTTATAAAATTTATAATGACGAAAACATTAAATAAATAATAACAATTCTTTACCTCCCTTATGTATATTTACTGGTCGTTTGGTATATTTTTTAATAAAATGTTGCTGGGCCTAAATTTAATACTGGGACATATTTTTATGGATAAATAAAAAATAGTAATGAAAAATTAACAATGCCATAGCATATTGGGAATCGATTTTGGATGTGTTGGAACCGTTTCTTTTAATAGTTAAAGGCAAGAGAATTGGTTTTGGATGTGTTGGAACCGATACCATGAAGCCATTGATGTGTGGGAATAGGTTCTCTTACGCATGAGACCGATTCAATGATTTTCAAATTTGTTAAAATTGTTCGTTTTGTATTATAGGAAGTTTGAAGGTGACGTCATGATGAGGTGCTGGACTGTGTTGGTGTGTTGTTTTGGGTCAGTTTATTTTGTATTCAAGAAGTTTCTAATAACGCAAAAGCTAAGATATGGGAGAAAATATAATTTGGACAAGTTCATCTCTGTATAATTGGATGAAACCCACCTTACCCACCTTTTTTTGTCTTCAGATTAATGAAAATGTGTCGATACAAATTTCGCCATCAAATTTATTTATTTTCTTATCCAAATTTTTTAAAATAAATAACATAAACTTTACTTCACAATTCACACAAATTCATGTATTTACTCTGATTTTTTTTTATTTCATGGTCCATTTTTCGTTAAATTTGTAAAATAAGATCAGTTGAAATTTGAAATTTTATTTGGCAAATATGGTCAAGTCGTCAAGGTGGAGGACGATATTATAGATGCAGTCGTCCTTTACCCAGCCAATTTCTTTTTTCTTAGAAAAAAAAAACCAAAATCTATGTGAAGATGGTTTGTGTTACGTGAAAAGTGAAGTCGTCCTTTAACATGACAACTTCACTTTTCCTTTTCTTTTTCATTTTGTTTGAACGTTGCAGTTTAATATTTTTTTTTTCAAATTTTGTATTTTAATTTTTAATCAATGTTAATATATATATATATATATATATATATATAGATGTTTATTTTTATTTCACTAATTTTTTTTGCCTGTTTATTCTTCCAATAAATTTAAATTAAAAAATAATCAAAATTTATTAATTACGTAAAAAAAAAGTGAAAAGTGACGACTTCACTTTTCTCCCGTAACGTCCAATTTAAATAATGACATAATTAAATGAAACATTACACAAGGTAAAATAAAGAGTAATGACAGAGAGTATAAATATCATTCCTTACAACAAAATTCCAGATAACTTAGAGAGTTGTCTAATGCATATCACGATGTCATAGACTAAGCAAGATAAAAGTTGAATAGTACATAAAAAGAATGCTCAAGGAGCAAGGTAAAACATGAGCTACAACCCTCACAGAGAACTCGCAAAAGCAAGATCCGACCCAAGACGAGTTATGCAGCGAAATCACCATTATCCTGTTGACCACGAGAAGTTCTCGCATATGCTCACATCAATAAATTGATGATCATCGCAAAAAGAGGAAACCACACACAGAACAATCAAACAAGCAAAAGGGTAAGCTAGAGTAGAAAATGATTTATCATACAATTACATACACTTTCATAGTCAAAGATACATATGTCAACCAATCATGTTATGACTTGCAAACAATAGACTAAGACTCATGACACGACTTATCCAAATACATATAATTAGCCGGATTCACCGGATGCTTGCACTTGTGATGGCCTTTACTGCTCTACCGAGCTAGTTGTTACAGTGTTTCATCCCACCACGCACAAGGTTAGCCTTAAAGTGTTTTAGGCCTCTTTCTACTCTCACCACTTGAGTCAGTACGCTCTACGTGATACTAATTAAGTCTTTAGAGTGTTAGGATGCAATCCTTATCTTGAATCCTTACTAAATTATATAAATGAGGCAACACCACAAACTCCCACTGACAGGGGCCATGAAATTACGTCGTGACCATGAAGCACCACCACGCAACCAATGTGGAATTACGTCCTGACCAATGAGGCACCATCATGAGATCTCACCTAGAGATCCATGGAATTACACCCTGACCAATCAGGCACCACCACACAACCATAATGGAATTATGTCCTGACCGCAACAACACTATAGAATTTCCTAGCTTTAGTAACATTTGTTTAGTTACTTTTACTAAAAATGTTACTATACACATCCTACAGTAATGTTTTCTTAAAAACATCACTATAAGTGATATTAATTATAATATTGCAACATGTTTTGAAAATGTTACTATAAATAGATAAATTTATTGTATAATACCATTTTACCAATATTATAAGAAATTAATTAAATATAAAATACTACCATTTTAAGGTTGTACAAAGATACTGATTTGATTCCCCATCTTCTTTAGGTTTGAACAACTTCCCCTTCTTCCTCTTCACCACTTTGCTTTCATCTCCAGTGAAGTGTGCACGCTGATTTCGCCGAGTTCGTCGTAGCTGCAACACATCACCAGGGCCGATGTCAGTGCAGACAGTCACCAACACCTCCAGCATCGTGTTGACGCGAAATGGGGAACCGTCCTCTCTATCTTCATTCAGGGTTTCTTCCATCATCGCCAACCTCCGCAATGCACACGAGGAACAAGAAAGGCGTCACCACCAAACATCAGCGAGTGAAGATTTCACTCTTATTCTCGATGAAACATTGGCATTGTGAATCTCATACTCGGTACATGCTTCAATTCATTTTTCTTTTTGAATTATTTTGTTTGTTACCCTAATTTCTGAACTTCTTCTCGATGCTTCACATTCTTGCTGTTGATGACAAACTTGTTGATCACATGGTTATTGAACGGTTGCTCAAGATTTCTTCCTGCAAAGGTGACCCAGCGTTGCGAATATTGTGTTTGTGATTTTCCCTTGCCAAATTGAGTTTTTCTACTAAAGTTTTTTTGTGTGTTTGAAATAGGTGTTTTCAGTTACGATTGTGGAGAGTGGAATGCGTGCTCTTCAACATTTGCGCTTGGACAGAGAGACAGGCTTTCAGGTTGAAACTAGAATTGATGTTATTCTTTTCAGATCCTTGTTGCACAAGATGCAAGTTGGATGGATTTAAATTGAAATGGGTAAGATATTATGAATGTTTATTTAGTGAAAACTTTGACTTGATTGATATGATATTGATACAAATTTGAACTTTTTACCCCTCGTGGCTTCCTCTTGATATTGCTAGGACGTGGCGGCGTCATTGGCTTGAACAATTACTGGCATCCAGTTTTGATACCATAGTACCTAAATTCTCTCATGAGTGTGCTCAACATAGCTAGGTATTTTGAGTATGATTCATTTCATAATTCAATATTGCTAGATTTCTCTTCGTGAGAACTTCTTAACAATTGTTAACATCTTCTCTTCAGTAAATTTTTTTTGAGATATGTGTACTTATGAGAACTTAAATCCATATGTTCTCAATCTGGTGAAATTTTGAATGAGAAAGTTATTGTTCAATGATTAAATTTAACATTAGACTATTATTATGTGTATTTTTAAAATATTTTATATTAAAAGATATTCTATATTAGTAACATAACGTCGCCTTTAATAAAAAAAGATATTACTAAAACCTTTTAATAACAATTTGAAAATGTCTTTCTATTTAAAATAAATATCATTAAAGATTTTTAGTAACATTTTTATAGTGTTACTCTTTTATACAAAAAATATTACTAAAAATATTTAGTAACATTATTTAAAATGTTGCATTTTCATTAAATAAATGTTGTTAAAAGTATTTAGTAACACTTTTGTAAATATCTCAATTGATATGTAAAAATGTCACTAAAAATCATTAGTAACATAGGATATACCTAACATTTGATGTAATGTTACTAAATGTAACATTTTTTGTAATTTAGTTACATTTTTTTTATTGTTACTAATAATCATAAATGTAGTAGTGCAAAATCATGTTTCTCCAACCAACATAAAGTCATTTAACATGTCAATTCTATACCAATCTAGATAACCAACTATCTCATACATGTTACATGCCAAGATCATTTTATAAAAACTATTTTACCTTTAGAAATATTTTATTTTTATAAGAGTTGTGAAATAATATCAAATAATTTTCTCTTTAAAAAAAATTAATTAATAATAATGATATTCATACAATACCAACCATGTGATTTGACGAAAAAAGCACATGTTTATAAAATATATACAAAAATTGTATTATAATGACACATGCACATCCACAATCTGAAAACATAAAAACATTTTAGGAAAAAAAAAACCACATAGAGCTTTAAAAAGACATAAGAAAGAGTAGCTAAAACATATAAATAATCCAACACCAATGATGGCAAATACAAATTACATAAGATATTTGTTTAAATACGACTAGTGGATCAATGTCAACTTTTTCAAAAACTCCACTACCAAAAGAAAAGCATCAAACACCCACTTATTATTCAGAAACTTATATCAAACTACAAAAAGAAGTTGAACTTTAATCTGTGAAACCAGCAAGGGTGGCATGGGGTTCAAGGGCTTTAGCAGCAGGGGAAGCTTCAACAGATGGAATGGGTTCAACCGTCTTCACAAGAAGTTCTTGAGGCAAATCCTTAATACCTTTTAAGTAGAATGTGTATAAAATTTTGAAAGGATACACAATTTGATGCAATTTTACTTGACCCTTAACTCCCTCAAAAATTCCAGATCCACCCGTCACAGCCAAATATGAATCCTCATAAGTTAGGTAAGGTCCCTGCACTGCTATGTGACCATAATCTCCAAAGTAGAAGCTGAAGATTGCTTCATACCTGTCCCCTTTTTTCTCAGCTTTGTTTTGTATCAAAATGCAAATACCAGATGTTATGCCAATGCGCTTTTGTAGATCTCCGGTGTACAACTGCACATGTCCAAAATCAAAATCAATCATAACAACACAACACACTGGCCTCTATCACATGGAAATCCAACATTTGATTACGTTGTAAAAACTCAAACTTCGGTGGAATAACAACATTAAAAATTCTGAAACTCTGTCTAAATTTTGTCCTGAAACCGAAGAAACTTACCTTGTTGCTGAAGGGGACCAAATCACCAAGAGAATTGACAGTTTTATAGCTCAATCTAAGGTAAACAGGGCTTCCACGGTCTCGCTCGTTGATCTCGTACACACTGAGTTCTTGGACTTTTTCTGCATAGTAATCGAGCAAAGAAACCAAAAGGGTGTACGTGAGAGCATGAAGAAGAGAAAACTCAGGTTAATTTCAGCTATAAAGAAACAAAATTGAGAACTGGTATGTCTATTACCAGAGTCAACAGGCTGAGCCTGGCTTCTGCAAGTGAAAGATTTCTTGGGAACTGAAGTGAAAGAAGAGTGTGGCAAGGTGGAGTTAAGCTTGAGAGAATGGTTTGATAAGCTGAATGGTGATGAAAGTTTGATATTTGAGGTTGTGAGGAACGAAGATGGTTTGGTAGTGACAGAAGGGATGGTTTTGATGGCATGGCTTGAGAAGGTGGTTGCCATGGTTAAGTTTGTGCTGAGAGTGTTTTTAGATGAGAAGAGAAGAGAAGGTTATGTATGGAATGTGTGATGTGAAGAAGGTAAAGGTGGTTTTGCTATATATAGTGCGAAGTGGTGGCTACAGAGGGAGAAAGAATACTGGGTTAGCAGGTGGACGGTGGAAGAAATGTGTGAATCTTAAGGTGACAATGTGAAAGAGAGACACGTTTGAGAGGGTCAAAGGTTCAATAATGGCTACAAAAGATAGTGGACGGTCTCATGAATAGTGCTTCATTTTCTTATGTTGAGAATCGGCGTGGGTGACACTTGTTTTTGGAGGGGTAATAATAAATTTAAGGTACAAGTTGGTGAACCTTTTGTGTGTAGGTCTATGAGCTTGTGTTCAATGTGTTTTTTTTTATGGTTTGTTTAAACCGTGCTTGGTTGGACTGCAACGTGTAATTGGGCATGCATGGGTTTTTTACATCTCGAAGAATATGTTATGAGGAATGTGAGTTGTTAAGAAAGACCATGATGAAGTTGTTAAGAAAGACAAACTCTTCATAATGTCTACATACATGTCAGCAATTTATTAGATGAAAAAAAAAAGTTTGATGTAGTTCAAAAAAATATTTAATGTAACTTTAAAAGAAATTTTTTTCAAAATTAAAAAAGAAAAATCGTCAAACTATAATGGTCCGATTGAAAAATGAATGTGTTGCATGAGTTGCGTTCAACACGAGAAAATCAACGTTAGAAGAATGTTGGAGGTTTGATTTTCTGATTCTTCAGTTTATTTCACTTTTTCCTTGACCGCAAAACTAATTTAGTATATTTTTGGACGGAAAGAAAAATTTCAAGTTTCCTTCTTTCACATTGAATTTTCTTTCTCCGGCTAGAAATCCTTTCTTGAGCATTTCTTTTCATATTTTTCTCATTTAACCATATCCATTATTATATTTTTTGTTAAGAATTTTAAATAATATATTTTATTTTTATACAAAAATTGAAATATTTTATAACAAAACATTTTTTTAAAATTTATGAAAGTAATTAAATTATTTAAAACTAAAAGTTCTTAAATTTTTCTTAATTTTTTTTAGAGTTTCAGATTAATTTATGTCTTTTTATTTGTATTTTTACTTCGATTTTGGTCAAGAAATTATCAACTTTTTTTAACATTAAAATATTAATTAATTTTTTTTTTTGATAATAATAGTTAGAGAATACTTTTTAATGGATATTAATTAAAAAGTTGGTAAAATAAAGATCAATTAAAGAGTTAATCACTTTAACAAAAGTAAAGTAATTTGTTGTTAGTTCGGCATAACCATGTAATTACTCGAATTTTTATTTTTTGTTATCTATGTGATTTTTTTTTCTTTGATGGTTAATAAGATGATGATGTATTTAATTAAGTTTTAGATTTAATTATGTATTTTTTCAAAAAAAATTGCTAAAATTTTTTACTTTTCTAGGATGAAATCTATGGATTTGGAGAACTTTTTTAGTTAAATATAGTGTCAAATGACTTTTTTCTAATATTTGGATGTTAAAAAAAAGTAGTTTTATTTGTTTTTTGTGTGGGAATAATATTGAATTTTTCTGTCATTTGTTCTTCCACTATTTTATTATTATGCAAAATGATTGAAGGAAAAATTTCAATATCTACAAATTTTCTGTATGGATTTGGTTGTTTTTTTTTTTATGACGTTTTCTTGTAGTCTTTTGCTTAAAATGATTAGAATGTTTGTTATTATTGTAGTTATTTGAATGATTTTGAGAATGACAAACCATAGTACATTTCAGTATTAAATTATTTTTACTTATGCCAATTTTCAAATTGAGGACTTAGAATGTATGACTGATACTAAATCTAAGAAGCATATGAGTAATGTTATATTTGTCTTTTTATGTGCTGAAATTTATTTTCAATATTCAAATTAGGGAGGGTAGGTGGTTTCATTTGAGGACTTAATATAGCAAACTCCATATGTTAATTAACTTAAGGTGAATATTGACAATGCACTTAGGGGTTGTTCTGATTTAACTTCATGTGTTGGTATTTTTAAAGGAAATCACACTGAATATCTAGATAATTTTTAAGCTTTTTTAAGGGTGTAGGCTTCTATTTATGCATAGTTTATGAGATTTATCTATGCTTTGGAGCATGCTTGGAGGCAGAATTTTCAGAACAGTGGCGGATCTTGACCAAAATATTTGAGAGAGCCAAAATAATATACTTAAAATTTATATATTTAACATTACTCTCACTAATTCAATAAAAATGAATACATAATTCAGTATAGTTATAACTATAAAAGAAACTACACATATCTAAAGGATTGTCCATCATTTTTCATATTTTTGAACTTATCAAATAATTCAATCATAACTAAAATTTTCAACTATTTTTTTCTTCAATATAAATAACCATATTATATGCAAAATATTAATTTTCCATCTTACTAATGTATACATATCAATTCAAAGTCATCACAAGCATTTCATTTCATTGTTATGCGATGAGCAACGATGTTGTCAAGTTTTGATATTCACTTTTATTTTATCAATTTTAAAAAATGAATTTATTCTATTATTTTTCATCAATATACCTATTTAAAAAAAACAAGTTTAAAACTAAAAAATAATTTATCACAATCTAATAAAAAATTAAGAGATATAACTACTAAACAAAATTATGATAATCAAGTCCACTTAAAAATTGTATTTAAAAAATCACATAATACATTATTTACTCTTCTATATTCATTAAAAATAATATACAAAATGTCATGAGATAAAAAATAGTGCTAAATATATTAAACAAGTATTTCACTACCAAGTGAGACAAGAGAAAATTACTTTTTTTTCTTAAAAAATAGAAGAAAAGATATAAAAAATGAGGGCAAAAATAATAAGTTTATGTTTAACTTGTTCTTTTGTTTCGGTAACAAAAAAAAATTAGGTAAGAGTGAGAGATAAATATAACATATGAAAAACTCATAATAAGTATAACATATGAAAAACTCATAAGACAATGGGGAGAGAAAATGAAAATTATTTTAATAATTTTTTTTCTTTATTATCTTTGATTTTATGTTTTACTATTTGTTAACATTAAATATTATACTTTATAAAAAAATAAAGAATACCTAATTTATTTTTTATTAATTTTTTAATATAATACTACCTAATTTAAAAAGATACATATAATTAAAAAAATTTAAAAATATACGTAATTTAAAAATTTTAAACACATATAATTAAAAAAAGTTAAAAAAAGTTGAAAAAGTTTTGGGGACGTGGTCCCGGCTACTCCTTAAGAATTCCGTCATTATTTGAGAAGTTTTGGTTGAATAGTGATTATACTTTATAATTTGTCATGATTTATTTGCTCAACAAATAGTTTCTTCGAATCTGAGATATAAAAGTGTTTTCATATTTTTCGTGACAAAAATTGTTGTCCTCCTAAAATAGCTAATTTGGTTTTTATTCACAGGAAATCATATAAGTGATAGTTGTTTAATGTTTTACGTTCGTGTACTTATTTAAAAAAAATTCATAATAGATTTTGTTTATTTATATTTTATAAAGTGTAATTTTTATCATATATTTAGTGTGATATCTCATACTTTGTATTCATTATTTAATTTTAATAAATATTTATATGATCACAAATAATTAATGAGCTTTAGAGTATAATTTATAATGTTGCCTAACATAACAAAAAAAAGTTCAATTTATATTAACTTAACTAATTTTAATCCACAGAAAAAAAGTTTTACGTCGACCTTAATAAAAAAGTTTGTAAATATAAATTAATGAATTTATAAATTTTAATATAAATTAAAATTAATTATAATATTATTACTATTAATAGTTTTTAACCATTAAGATTTATAGATAATTTTAATTTTTTTAATACCTATAGAGGTGCGGGAGGAAGGTATGGAGGTGTGAAAAGAATGTGGATGTGCGTTGTTTTAATGCTTGACTTAGACTTTTGCATTTTTATTGTTTTGTCAATGGAACAATTCAAAATTAGCCCAGTTTTTGTTATCTGAATGTTGTTTTTTTCCTTTTAGTACCATATGGGCTAATTCAGGCTTTGATACCCAAGCCCAAGGTAAATCTAATTAATTTGAAGATCTATTTAGAGAAAACATCTTTACAAAAAATAATTTATAAAAAAATTAAAAAATAGATTTTGGACAAACTAATGAAAAATTAGTTTCTACAAATTTTTTTATATATCAGAATATTTTATTTTAGGAAAAAAACTGATTTTAGTTGTCTTTACTATTTTATCTATTACAAAATACTTATAAAAAAATCACACTGCCCTTGATAAACCAAAGAAGTCGCTCAACATAATTAGTAGAACTATATTTTTAAACATGTTGACCATATAATTTAATTACTAATATTGTCTATGAAACATGTGTTGATTATATAATTCAATTATTAGCTTTGGTTTAGACGATCACTTTTTTTTTTCTTCATGATTTAATATATATATCACCTATAATATAATGCACACAAACAATGAAATTATTCACGCAATAATAAACCTTAGTTAAGAATACGAACTAGTAGTAGTATCCAATAATTATAGCTTTGTTAAAGACAAACAGCATCTTCAACGATAGCCATATATTAATAAGATCAAAAGGTCAAACATAAATTAGTACTAAAAACCGAATATTTGAAGATGTTTTAGTCTTTATAAAATGGTGATATTTGATTTTGATACCTACAACTTTATTTCTTTAATTTCCGTTCTTCTAGAATGTAAATTCTTATTTCAATCCCATTAAAATATTTTATTATTTTTTATCCTTTGAAAATCAAAATCCCTAAAGTTCCTTTTTTATACATATATACTTTTTTTTTAAGATATTACTTGTTATATTGTATTGCATTACATGTTTACCTGGGGACATTGTACCACATACACCAGCAAATATTATATCGAAACAACTACCTAATATTTCATCAAACACATTAATTATTTCAAATTTAACATAAAAATATAATAAAATTTTAGTTCATTTGAGAGATAAACGTTAAATAATTCTATCACAAACTAAAAATAAACTTTATTAGTTTTACAATGTCAAAAACGTATTTAACTCTAAATTAATAAAAAGATTGACACTGATTAGTATATATGATATAACATTCATGCTTTTAGCATGGCTAGTAAATAATTTTTGTTCCGAACTTTTCTTGTTAAAGGGAAACAAATTTTAAATTCGTGCTAACATTTTTACAAAAGAGTAATTTTAATAAAGGTAATGATATTTTAACCCATTTTTTATTACCTATTTTTAACCCATCACTTCAATTATCATTAGATCTTCACATCATATTACTAAAAAGAATCAAAATAAATAATCTAATAGTGATTGAAGTAATAAGTTAAAAGTGAGTTAAAATATCATTATCCTTTTAATAAATGATAACACAATAAAATCACGACAGGTTGTAATGAAGATATATCATGAAGAAAGCTTTTGTTCACATTACATGTTTAACACATAGTACCAAAATATTTTGACATAAACATTCCCTATAATTGTTCCACACATTGCTTTTAATCTAATAAATGCAATTAAGATTCTTAATTAATATCTCATCCAATGGTAGGAGAGTCCGTAATTAATTCAGTAATCTCATAAAACTGATATTTAATTAGAATTACTAGCTAGCATTCTCCTAGTACATTGTCTTGTATGGAATGAATGTAACCAAGTACACTGAACCGTACCAATGTGGTTATACGTGCATAATCTTTGATCAAATCAAGAAATTTAGAAGATCAGGTATCAATTTGTTTTGATTATTTTATCTGGAAAAGAATACGAGAATGTTAATGAAGAAATAGGATTTTACAGAAACATGGAATGGACAATAGGGTTACAAACTGTGAACGCCAAGCAAAAAATCTAGGTGTGTCCACAGTTTCAAAGGCAGTAACCATGCCCCTCACGAGCATTTCACGTGCTCCAATGTCTTCTTAATGCGTTACAGCTTTGCGTTTTGGTCCATTAAGATATTCTCAGACCAAACCCCCCAAAGGAACATGGTTCAGACAAGTTTGGTAGTGATGCCCTTCTCCACATTTTTAAACTCCCCATGTCCCTTATGCTTACACCCTTCAATTAATTCTTCCACACCTAACTCAAATGCAAACAAATCTTAACGACGTTAAAAGTTTTACATCGAACAGATATAAGATCAATTTATAATATATAAATATAGATATTCAATTTATAATATATAAATAGATATAAACTAATTTTGTAAAATTGAATTAGACGTTCTAAGAAACCGATCCGGATAAGCTATCTTATTGTCTCTTTTGAAGTTTCTTTATTTTATTCGGAGAAGGATAAGTTATCTTAATAATGCAACTTAACTTAAGTTTCATCGTGTACGAAGAGGGAAAGAATAATCATTAATTTGATATTTTGTCAGCATATGTAAGAGAAGTTAACTCGAAGGAATGTATATTGTTTGAATATTATGCCACTGTATATACTTAATTAAGCACGACAAAGCTTTCGTTTAAGGTTCCAAAGAGAAAAGAAATAAAATAGAATAATAGAAAACGGAAGCTGCAATTCTAAGTGATATGGGTGGAGCACAAGACACAACCTGTGGGATTATGCTTCTTCTTAAATTAAGACGAAACCCTAAATGTCGAAACAATTGGTCGGGTTTGAACAAGTCTCGTTAGATTAATTTTTGTAGTATCTTTTACTGCATACAATTTTTTGACTTCAAATCTGAATGGAAATAAAAGATGGATTAAATAAATATCTTTGATCTTTCTCCATATTTATTTACAGACAGTGAGAGAATCTTGCTCATTGCCACACGATTAAGCACATTAGGCCATAACTCGTGGAGCCACAGCCATTTTACATTTATACTATGATGTCCTTTAAGATAACCCTCTCTGACACACCCTTGTCTTTATATCCCATATTTGAAATCACATGCCTAACTTTGACTATTAGCCTGCCATTACAGTTTTCAGACGAACTACTGTAAGATAGAATGTGAAGTTTTGCAAGAACATGAACATTAATTAACTTTAGACAATTAATAACAAATCACCATGAACTTATTAGTTACAATAATTTCTTTCAAATGAGTCCATGATTGGATTTTGAAGTAGAGGAAACTTCATCACTCGGGTATAGGTGTGAGGAATAATTGGAGAATATAGTCAAAGGACATGACAAGGAAGCTTCGTTGTTTCTTGGCCTAATTATGAGGTTGAAAACCATGGAGAGGGCTCAAAAATCTAAGGTAATAACATTGGTGTTTTACTTAGCATGATGACCTAAACATTATTATTTGGTTTGCTTAATTCAATGGCCGACCACTTATCTTGGTGGTTGATGCCACATAAATGTTGGTGCAGAGAGATGGAGAGAGAATGGGGGCATGGAATCTGAATTGAGGGGCCAATACACATTTTTTTCGGAACCATGGACCACACATTTCTCTCTATAAGAACCCCTCTAAAGCCCCATTTTTAACACTCCTTCAAGTGCTTTCAACTTTCAACACTCACACACATTACACACAGATATCTGTCTCTCTACACTGCAAAGTGCAAGCTTGCAAAGACAGAAAAAAGATGAACAGAGATTCCATGAAGGCTTCAAAGAAGAAGGTTTCATGCAGAAGGCTTGGAGGGTATCTCAAAGAGCAAAAAGGAAGACTATACATAATCAGAAGATGTGTGGTCATGCTACTCTGCTGGCATGACTAGATACAAAAACATTCTCAACATCTTCAAACTATCATTGTTCAACGTTTTTCTTTGCTCATACCATGGATCACCTCACACCGGATTCCTCAAAGCCATGGTCAAGGATCAAAGTTCAAGCATGCAGAAAAAGAATATATATATATGTTTTTCTAGCTAGCTCTTTATTATTATGTAAATAGCAGAGAAAGTAACGTTAGAGAGAATTTCCTTCATATAAAACATGTATGTTCTCTACGTGCAAAAAGGCTAATATATGGCAATGAATTAAAATTTTCAGTTTCCATTCTGCACTTGGTGTAGTACTTCACTTTGTTTCTTTTGAATCAAGAACTTTTTATGGTGAAGTTATCTGTATATAATTGGCATATTTTGTTCATTTTGTAAGGTTATTACACACTGTTTTAGTGTAGAAAAATAGCATTGCAAATAAGGTAGTATTGATAATCATGTGTTTATTCGTAGATCAGATACACCGTAAATTTTAAACCTAATTCAATCTTACAAAATTCATACAGATTCGTATCGATCGATGTATAATTGAAGAGTCTATGGATTAGAGGAAGGAGAATGTTGCCATGAATGGTGAAAGTAAAAGTTAAAAGTGAAAAGAGAAGAAGCATAAGAGCTATATTTATATAGCTAGAAAAAAAAGGACACAAATGGGTGCTTATGAGTTGAAGAGTGTGTTGTGTCTTTTACGTAGGCTGTATTTGTTGAGGTCTTGTCAACTCAAAGTTACATTATAATGCATTTTGAAAAAGAGATGGTGCATCATCACATGTGGTTGATATGACCCTCTCTTCCATTTTTCTCATTGTTTCTTCGACATCATTTTTGTTTTTCTTACCGTTTTATCCACTTCTTCATTTGTCTCCTCTGAGTCACTGTTTCACAAGACTTCCTCATAGCTTTTCCTAAACAAAAATCTCCATGTGAACATTCGCATACCTTCAATTTTTTCTTTTTCTGAATAATATTATTGTTGCTGTTCGTGTTTGAACGCGTCCAAACAGTAAAAAAATGTACATATTCACTATAGGATACATACAATACTAGCTAGCTTCTGCTCTAACATGGCACATCGATGCTATTCCAAAACTCATTAACTGTTATTTCCACATTTTTTTACCTTACTATTGTTACTCTCTTTCTCCTTCACTACAATAATTCACACAATTCAGAAAACAAGTTATTATTATATATATATTTATTTGGAGTATGTTATTATGTAGTTAAACTTGTTAAAGTATTTCTCGGTCACTTTCATTCATAGCCAATTATGAGATTTCTACAATCTTGATTTTAGTTTCCTAATAACAATTAAAAGTTTCTAACCAATAGTTATGATTCCTAATTAATATATTTCAATTTGACTGATGCAAAAATATTCTTTTTCCGACCTCATTTGCACGCACTTGTTCTTGTGCGAATTTTCCCAATTTATGTTTTGAGTGTAGGAGAAAGTTTGTCTGAGACAATAGTTCTATTCTGCTTTGTCACTTTTATATTTTTAAATTAAAAGAGGGACAGAAAAGACTCGTTGAAATGGCGTATTATTTCAATATAAATGTATATTTCTTGATGAATTATTTCAATAATTCATATTTTTCATACACACTATAAAAAATAATATTTATATGTTCAAATGAATTAATATTATTTTTTTATAATGTATATGAAAAATAAGAATTATAATTCATCGATATCGATAGAATGATATCAAGTTGAGTCTTGATTTATGTGATGAATTGTTATTAACTTGAAAGAAACTTACATAATTGGATTCACAACTTGAATAATTATTTGTGAAACTTTTAGTAATTCACATGATTTTATTTACTTATGTTCATAGAGATGTATTTTTACTTGCGGAAAAATATTCCAGTTTAACTAACTATAACATTTCTTTAATGTTTATAAAAACAAATAACTTACGTTTTCTCGTAAAAAAAAATATATAAGAGCTCATCAAAATAAATATAAAGCATATTGTTGAGAAATTCCACTGGTGTCAGAATTTTTTTTCCCTATCATTCCCTCTATTTAATGTATTCAAACTCATTCAACTATTAATCAAACAAAACAATCATATCAAAGTTGTTAATTTTTTGGGGGGTTCGGTAACAACTTTCGTATATATTTTGGTAGTTGTTCCTTAAAAATGAAAAATCACAAAGCACTTGTTTTCATTCATAACACGTTCATATACTAGTGGTGTTTGGTAAATATCATGGAATATGCTTTATCTACGTCATATTGAGCTTAACTACGGTGCTTTATTTTCACAACTCTATTATTTCATATAAGTGCTATATACAACTGGATATATTATTATTTTATCTAAAATTTTACTTACACTTATCATTACCATTTATATATAATATTTTATCACTAAAAATTATCGTGTATTGTTTAAAAATATTATGATTGTAAAAGGATTACTGTGCTGGTTTGAATTTTTCGTGTCAACTAAACATAAGTTCATAAGATTAATTCATAAAATATAAGTAAGTAATTTTTTTTACAAACAGGTTTGGTAAGATTAAATTAAACTTAAATCTATTTCTTAGTATTTTATCTACTTCATATAGGTGCAAATCGGTTAAGGTTGATACAGTCATTAAATATTGCTTTAGTTTTGAATTATGACTACAATACTTAAAATCTAATGTTTGGAATATCACATTTGAGTGTGTTTACTATTAGTGGGTACTGACAGAGTATCGTATTTTCAGAATTGTAAGTTCATTCTTTCAGAATTGGAGCCTTCATTCTTTTGGTGCAGACATGGCGTCTCTGATATATATGAATAAGATATGTTTCTATAAAATTAATGTATCAATGAATGAATATAATATGTATATCCAACATGTGCATGCATTTATGCTTTTCATTAATCATTACACTATATAAATATATATAAACTGAATAAACTTTTTTAATGATGTTTGGTTTCTTTATTAAATGAACAAAAATTTAATATTTCATTTTTAATTTCTTTATTTCTCTGTATATAAAACTTATTTTCCACCGAAACATGTCATTTCTCTGACAAGTTTGTGAGTGTATGTTTGAAAAACATTTACCATGATCTTGACATAAGTTGAGTGGGAAAATAGAATAGAAAATCCTTATTAATAGTTTGGATCTTAGGTTTTGGTTTCTCGCAACAAACACTCCCATCTTATCTACAGTAAAAAGAATCACGTTCTCTCTCAGCTTTAGCAAACACGTAATACGACAATGCTCTAAAGGGAAACAAAGAAAATTCATATACAGTATCAAAGTTCAAACACAACACTCTTGCACTCGTGCAGTCTAGGACAGTGTCTCTGGGTCAGATTTCAAACACTGTCTAAATTCTCTCATGCCATCATTTTTTATTTTCTCTGAACATATTTTTTCTGAACAAATATATTTATAATAATTTTGATTAAATTAAAGAGAATTGTGCTTATTTTTGCATGTTTAAAATAATTTTAAACTTTAAAAAATGATATTTGTAAAGCAGAGAGAGAGAGAAGGGTTGATGAATAGTGGTTAGGGCCCAATGAACAGAGGGAACCTCATGATTGAGTTAAGCAGTGAGAAAAAAGTTTGATTGGTCAAAGTGGCAGCTTTATGATGCACACATGCTCACCCATTACTCTCTCTTTTCATTCTTTCACATTACAAAACCATGGTCCCACAACTTTAACTTCTCTAGGACCATCTCCACCCCGATTCATTCCCCATTCAAATATATTTACCATTATTTAATACTTTATTTATTAAATATTCATACAAACATATTATATTTTTTATACTAGTATTAAAAAACTAATTGCTTGTCATTGTAATCCAAAATTCTTGTTATAATCTTCTATGTTTCTATTTATTTACACTTCATATAACTGTAGTTCCAAGAAATTGTTCTCTAGAGTTTGAAAATAATGACTATTTCAATGTTAATGGGCCTCGGCTGTTTCAAACAGTTCTATATTTGGGCCCATAGCACGGATCTCGAAAGAATTTCCTCAGCCCAAATCAGCAACTTTCATGTTTTGTCTAGGGTCATTTCTTCCAGCAATCCTATAAATTTGAAAAATTCTAAATTTACTCTCTGGTTTAGGATTCTTATTTTCATTATGAATTACTAGCGTAAACGATACGTCTGGGTGTACGTATTTTTTAAATTATATTAATAATTGATGATATTATAATGTTATTAAGTTAATGAACAAAATAAAAATATATTTATAAAAATTAAAGTGAAATGTATGGAGAAAATATGAGAAAAATAACTGTTGATGAATAATAGAAAAAAAAAGAAGAAGGAGATAAGTAAATAGTTTTATAAAAATTTGTAAAAGTAACCGTTAATTTTTAAAAATTTAATAAATAATTAAATTGTAAAAGGTAAAGTTGAAATTATGAAATGTGGACACAAAAGAGAAAATTCCATTTATATATAGTTATAGATATAATTCAAAAACATCCCGGATGTATAATCCAGAAACATTCCGAAAGTATAAAGTCCTTGGGAGCTTCATTTGTAAAATTTATTCTCTAGTTTAGGATTTTTATTTTTTATTTTATACATCAATATTTTTTATGTTATAATCATGTAATCCAAAATTTGAAATAAAAAATTTGTAATCCAATATTTTTTTTATTATAGATCATAATATAAATTTATATTCTGAAATATACAATTTAAAATAAAAATCTTATATTACATTTCAAATTGTGTATTTCAAAATACAAATTTGTATTTTAAATTATATAATTCAAAATAAAAAAATACATTTCACATTTCACATTGGTATTTTTCAGCTTTGACCTGACGAAGTAACAACAAAAGATAAGTTTATTAACTGTGATGGAGTATGCGAGAGAAATTATACTTAAAGAGGGAAAAGAAAAACTAGGAGAAGGATTGAAACTCGGTTCATAAGGTGCGTGACTAGTGTAGAATGAAGTGAAGAAAATATAAACAAACTGGTAATTTCATCATCCCATAAGGTGCAGGGTAAAATTATTGGGGTGAAGAAAGAAAATTTATTTTTCTAAACATGCGTAGTACACCCAGTCCAACTCAGTAACAGTTAACAAGCCCAATTTCTTTACCTTTTCCTGAAAGAACAAGGTGTGTACCTTGATTTAGTCTTTAAATATATTTTATATAAATACACAGATTAATTTTTAATTTAGTTGTAGTTAATGAAAAAATAGCGTTGGAACCAAATAAAAATGAATATTGGTAATAGAATAAACAATATTAGAAATGATTGGTATGTTTAAGAGTAAAGAGGTGGCAGAACTAAAGTGAAGTAAATCCGAAAGGACCCTACCGCGCGTGCATGGTGCACACCATCGGTGGAGGAGTGGGCCTGCTAAACTGATTCTGTCTCTGTACATTACGCACAACTTTTTTTTTTTTTTTTTTTTTTACCTTTTTTTTTTATTAACACTAGTAAAAGAACTATGTGTGGACGTGTGATCAACCTTTTTATAATAAAATTAAATATAAATAATTACTATAATAAAAATTGATTTTTTTATTATTTTATAGTTATTTTTTATTGTTAATAGTTATTTTAATTTTAAAAGAATTACTTATTAAAGGTAAAATTAAAAAACGAAATTTATGAAAAGAAAAAAATCGTTAGTATAGATTTATATAGTTTTCTTGTGAACAATATTTAAGAACACATCATATATCCAAAATAACAAATTCAATAGGTAATTGTACTCATTTTTTGGTTTAGTGTTAACTATCATTTTATGTTTTTCTTCAAATAAGTTCATGTTATTATGAACTTTGACATTTATGTTAACATAAAAAAGAACTTATCAATTTTACCATCACATAAAAGTATTAAAAAAAATTAAACTTTATTATTTTTACTATGAACTTCATGTCTTTCTCATTTTAAAATTTTATTAATTTTTATTTTGGTATTTTAATCAGCCTTTATGTATAATGTGTGAATAAAAATAAAATAAAAAACTATTTTTTAAGGAGTTAAATATGTATTTGCTCCTTCAACTTTTAGTAAAAATTAGAATTAATTTATTTTATAAATCTTGAACCAATTTTGTCCTTCAATTCTGGAGTTGTATGGATTTAGTATTTTTAACTAAATTTTATTAAATTTATTTGACATTTCAAATACATTTCATTATAGTATTTTAGTTTTTTTACATCGTTTGACACAAATTCACTTTAATATTAGTTGATAAACGTGTTTTAAACATCAAATAAACTTAAAAATTTTTGATTTAAAAGACCAAATCCATATATTTATAAAGATAAGAGACTAAATTAATTCCAAATAAAAAAAAATTCTAATTTTCATTAAAATTTAAAAATAAAAATATATTTAAATTTTTTTAAATTATGCATCTAACTAGAAATTAATGTAACTATTCTTAACTTTCATATTATTCAGTATTGAGATTTGAGTTGTTTACTTATTACACGTAAATTATAATAATTGTTATTCTTCATCACAGAGTAATAAATTATTTTTTTAATTGAATTTTATAATTAAAAATTAAAAGTCTCAATTTTAGATTTTAATTATAAATTATTTGATATTAATCAAACAATTCTTTAAAGAAATAAACGGAATAAATTTAAGGACAGACAAAATTAGGGGATTATGTGAGGAGAGGGGTCAAAATATTTTTTCTTCACATATTTAGTAATAATTTTAAAATTTTCAAAATTGAGGGGACGTTTATCCACTCTCATTTAATAAAATAAAATAATACTTTTATTATTATTATTATTTCTTTTATATAGATTTCTTTCAAATTTATATAAAGAGAGCGATGTATGTCCTTCGTTAACTAAATTCCCATTTATTTATTATGCTCTTATATGAATTCAAAAGAAAAATTATGATGTTTTGCACAATCACTCAAAATATAAACAATGAAACTTTTCTTTCTTTTAAGATTATCTTCGTGAAAGCGTCTTTGTGAATTTGACATTCTCGTCAGATTCATAATTTTTAAAATTTGTTAAGAGAAAAATAGCATTACAATAAATAAAAAAATAATATTAGAGACTATATTAAACCATGTATCTATACATTTACGTAACTATATACTTGAACTTTAGTCTTGTATAATAAAATTGTATTCAATAAACGGTAACGGTTACCTATTGTATAATTATAGCATTTTTATTTCTTAGAAAAAAGTGTTCTCAATAAAAAATAAACATGAATTGTTGGAATTCTCACGTGTGATTAGATATATACGTATGCAGATCCCATTTTATTGGTCGATTAAATTAGATTTAAAGATTATTTTGTAATATGGTATAAGAGTAGTTAAAGTGTATACTAACTAAGTTTGTTAATGTTGGATTTATTATTCCTAGGGGCGATAATGTGGGCCAGCACGATTTACACTTGACTCGTCCTGCATAAGTGCGGTCTCGTCGCCCTGTAGACTAGCCTGCCTATTTTTTTTTTTTCAATTCTTATGATAAAATTTTCAATGTTCAACAAATTTGGAAACTTTAACAAGTTCACAAAATTAAGTGAAGACTTTAGGAGATTGGATAATAATTTGATAATTCAATATTTTCATCATATTCTTTTTCGTACTTTAACATACACGACGTGGTGTATTATTCATATTCACCAAGTTTTTTTTTTGCGGGCTGCGGGCCAGTTCGTGCGAGTTGCGGACTTTTACGGGTCAACGACCTCAATGTCTTGTCCTGCCTTGTATTTTTTTGACGAGTCTGTGGGCCGGCTTGATGGACCAAGTCCATATTGTTACCTCTAGTTATTTCACCGCTATTAAATTGTTATCGAATCATTCATTAATATCTACTCTTACATTTAATATGTATATGTCTCGGTGTGATGGGGTGGATCCAAAATCTTATATAAGCTAAAATAAGTCTAATTCATATTATATAAGTGGTGGAAACCTTACCTTATATAACATTTATGCGTATATGTAATTATGAATCTGTTGAAGTGCACATTCATAACTTTTCATTCATCCATAGTTTTTGTTTCACAACTTTAGATGTCCCTTCCATTCCTTTATTAGTTCAGTGCTCCTTCCTTTATACCATCTTAATGTGTAGTACTTTTAAATAGTTACAATTTTTTCTATTTCTTTGTTTTTCGAGAGTTTGATAAATCTTTCCCTATCAGAACACTTTGTACCAACAGCCAATACTAAATTTCTTCTAAAATGGTGTTTCATTAATGCAATTTCACCACAACAAATATGGAACAGATTATATTTCACTTGAAACGTTAAATTTTCATAACTTTTTGTTGTCTTGTTCTTCATTCTCAAGTGAACACAATAATAGATTTCTAAAGTTGTTGTCTTTTCCTTTTTCTCATTTACTGTTGCATTTTTTTTTTCCGTTTAGATTTTTGTTCTTGTTGGTATTAGCTGCATTTTTTGTGTAAGTTATGGATCTCTAAATTGTGATGATTTTCAATAAAAAAAAAAAGCTTGTTATATGTACGCAATAGTTGCTACCATGAGTGATTTCAAATCTTAATACTCATTTTCTTTTCAATTCCATCCAAAAAGTTGAGGTTTTAATTACAAAGAAACATTTAATTACTTAAAAATATGATTTAAATACATTTTAAAAATACTATAGTCAAAATAAGGAATCAACTTGAAATAAACCCCTATTATATTAGTAATGTTAGGAGAAATAAAATGAACCACAAATGCTTTTTTCTCTCATAATATTGTGTCCACTACTCTTTCTCTAAAACTCCCAAAAAACCAAAAACACTAGTACTTTATTCTAGTCTTTCACCTTTTAACGGTTCTATTCATTTTTTTTTTTAACTTTTCATTTACCATCTACCAGTTTTTATCGTTTTTACATTGAAATCAATTGATGCTTTTAAATCAATTTAATACAAATGATTAAAACTAAAAATAAAGTAACATGTAAAAAAGAAGAAGAAAATATTTAAAAAATAAAATGCAATGATAATAAGCTCTAAATTTAATAATTGATATATGATTCCAATAATGAAAGGCTTATTATAGTTTGAGACAAAGTAACATGAGTTATATGTGGAAATTGTGTCTAGATGGATTCGTTCTCAAACGGTAATGGATCTTTGATGGTAAAGATGAAAATAGAAGAAGAATGAATGGTTTTTGAAGTGCAAAAACAAAAAAAGGAAAAGGATGAGAAACATAAAAGGTAATTAAAGTGATAATTAATTATGCAAGTGGCCAGCTAGCATGAATGCGATGAAACAACAACCTGACACTACTCGAAAAGTGGCAACGTACCACACTGTCGCCGAATCGTGAGAAATGGTTTTCCACGGCACATGAAGGTTTGTCTGAGGGGTTTTCTGGTGGGGGCATGGTAGTAACAAAGAGATCATCAGCAGAAGAAGTTTGATTATGGGACCCCTCAAAAAACCAAGTATCTTAGGCTCAACCACATGATCATGCTCATGCAACACACAAAAACCCTGCACTTTCTGAGCTACAGGTTAACAATTTTTTTCTTTCTTTCTTTCCTGTTACCACTGTCTACCACTTCTTCTCGTCGTTTCGCTCGCCAGAACCAAAAGGTACCGGTCGCTTTCAACCAATGTCTCCATGGATCACTCAAGAAAGAACAACAGTGGGACAAACTTCTTACAATTATTAATGTCTTAAAAACACTCATCAAACTTCAACTCTGTACTTATCAACGTCAAATTCATACATACGTTGTCGTATTCTTTGTGTTTGGTATTCTAATATTTTTCGAAACATGCCTAACGATCATGCTGCGAGGTCCGAAATGTAAGTCTAGTACTTGTAGTAATTCTATCTGCAACCTTTTATAGGATGCTGGCTTTTCAGTTTTACGTTGAAAAGGTATTCAAAACTTTAAGAAAGAAAAAAAAAAAAAACTCTGAAATTTGATAGGTACTATCAGTTTTTCTTTTGTTGAGGAAATCCAATTCATAATTACTTCTATAAATTGTGAAGTGTTAGAAAAGTTTAAGTTTATTGTTATCTACTTATATGTAAATCAATGTTTATTTTTTTAACTAATTTTTTTATTAGTGTTTAGTGATACAAATCATGTTTGGAATGTTTTTATTGACTTATAGGCTTTTGAGGATTTAATATTTGGCGAGGATGTTCTGCTTTTGCCTTCTAGTGGACTATGCAATTCTCAATCGGCGAATCACTATTGCATGTTTATAGAATGTTCCATGTGTTTGTAACTCGAAGATGTGATTCTCCTTTCTGGTCATCTGGTTTTGCATATTGCTCCACCTCCACGAGTTTGTTTTTTCAATTACAAGTTGTTTTAATGAGGAAAATGGATAAGCTATTTTAATGTAAACACTATTTTTTTTTACGTAAATTTCCTCTAAATTGACATGAAAGATCTATCTTTTTTTTTTTTCATTTGTATATTGCTTAAAAAAACTTAATCAAAGTGAAAAAAGTATTTTTTATGTATGTACAATTTACTTGACAATTTTATTAGTTTAAACAATAATTTAAAATACTGCTTAAAGAAATAAGTTAATAGTTAGGATATAACTCTTTTTATTTAAGAACGTAAGAGTTCGAATATCTTGATTCAATTATGATTTAGTTCACTTGTCAATTGATACACCATGCAACAATTTAATTATTATTGAGACATATAATGATAATATGAAATATTTAAAATAAATTATCCATATTTTTAAATTTATGGTCCAAACTACCCACACTTTTAACTATGTGGTCTAAATTACCTAAAATTTTAAAAATATGATCTAAATTATCTACTATTAGTAATTGTTGTTTATTATCTACATTTTCTAACTCGTTGCTTAAAATAAATAGACAACATCTTTACTATAATGACTATGTTAAAGGTAAATAAATATTAGTACATAACCAACAATAAATAATCATGTCTTATTTCTATTTTAAATAATGATTTTTGAATTGTTTCCATGTAAATGTTGTCTGATCTATATTTGACCAAAGTAAAAAAATAATTTTAAACTTAATGTAATTAATTGATGTAATTTTTTTTTTATGTTTCTTATATTTATATCAAATCTAAAAATAGCGTAATTTGTCTCAAATAACCTACTTAAAATATGAATGTTTAAATTAAAATATAAAAAGTTAGGAAAATAATAACTCTAAGTATAACTTTAAAATAATTGTGGTACCTCATTTAAATCGTTGTAGCAGGCAATTACATTGAGAAAAAAAGATTATAGCAACGCCAATAACTAAAGGAGAGTAGAAGTTCCCTTCCTTACCTCAATACCCATGCCATTGTTAAAGGTACAAACATATTAACATTACTCAATTAAGTGCAAAAGGAAAAGAAAACAGGAAACACTAAGTTTATTAATATTAAAGTCTAAAGAAAATTATAATGTTTTGTTATATAGAAATCTGTCAAACAAAAGTCCTTAAATATTTCTTTTCTTACTATAGCAGTTTATATTGTATATTGTGTCAAATAATAATTTACTCTATACATTAAAGGGTTATTATTATTATGTATTCTCTTTTTCTTTTGTTTTTCCTATCTTACTTATTTTTTTCTTCTTATCATATCAATTAATATTTTTTTTATCAGTTATCATATTAATGAATATATTTTCTTATTATTCTTTTGTTCTTTTTCCTATCTGTCTCTAATCGAACAAAAATAAAAAAGGGAAAAGAAAATCTAAAAGGTTGTGATTGATATACACATTCTACTAATTTGTCTAGAGATCCATGGAAGCATGATTAACATGTTTTAATTTATACATTTAGCTTGGGTTCCTCATTCCTTTTGGATACTTAAGACATTTATGGCATTACTGAATGAAATAAATATGTAAGGTATCCGTAGATTTCTTAAAGTTCAATTTAGTGTTAATGCATCGAACCTTTTAATACTAGTAATATGTTACACTTACACATGACTTTTAAAATAAACAAATATAATGTTTAATGATGCTACATTCTAATTTTAAAATAAAAATATATAACTTTTAGGTTTTTTAATAAGATGACACTCTTAATTATTATAATTTTAAACAAGCATACACTTCTTTTATATTTTTAATACATCACACTCATTTTATTTATCTTAAACTAATTAGCCATTCTTATATTTTATTATATTCATAATTTTTAGAAAAAAATTATCTGTTTTATAATTTAAAACTTTATTCTAAATTTTCATAATATTTTAGGTTTAGTGAATACCACTAAATAAAATAAGAGAAATAATTGTTATTATTAAAACATACAAAGAATGTAAACATAATTTATTAAAATAATAGTTATAGATTTATTTAAAAAATAAAAATATAATAAAAATAAAAGAATATAAGAGTTTGATTAACGTTTAACATGATTTAAAATGAGATAATTGGATTTTTTAAAAATTGAGTTATAAAAACACACATTCTTTTTAAAATAAAAATTAGGAGAAATTATGCTATCTTGGGCTCCTTGGATGGATCCATGACATGTGCATACTATTAGGCAGGGCCACCTTAGGGAAATAGACTTCTCTTAAGAGAAAAGATTCCACATTATTTTTTTATTATAAAATCAAAAATTTCAATTAATAATATGTAATAAACATTATAAAACATTAATTTAAAATATATATTTATGTAAGTTTTATGATTCAATATATCTAATTGTGTACACTTTTCCAATCAGCAAGTAATTATATCACGGCCTTGACATAGTAAAAAGATGAAATGAAAAAAAATGTCATTTTTTTTCTCCTTCCTAGGTTCTTTATAAAAAGATAAAATCATTATATGCATGTAAAAAGTTTTAATTTACATGTATCCAACTTTGAAGAGTTAACACTATGGTAGCTATATAAAGAAAAAAAAAATGTTTTTTCTTATGCCTTGACCGTAATCCCTAGCATAACTTTTGGATTCAAGCATAATTATTGATTTTGTATTAATTAATAATTAATTATTGTTTAATTCCATCTCAAAACCATATCCAAATCTTGATTATATTCCTAGATTCATATGGTATAATTATTAAAGCAAACCCCACTAACTTTTGTACTCTAGCAATTTATGGAAACGAATCTCTATCAAATGTCATTTTCGATTACTTAGGCGTGTCACTTAATTTCAAATCAGTTTCTTTTCTTTTTTAAGTAAAATTGTTTTTGAAAAAAATCAAGATAATTCAAAATTATCTTTGAAAATATGCTTACACCTAGCAAAAGTTTTATCAACAGAAGCTACGAACAATATGTTTCTTAGACAAAAAAAGAAGAGAGTTTGTGTTCGGATATCATTTAAAAAAAATTAAATAGTTTATAATAAAATATATTTCAATTGAAAATATTGATTTAGAAAATTAAAGTTTTGAAATTTTACAAAAATAATTTAATTATTTAAAACTACATAATTTTAAGTTTCGTTTGAAATAACAAAAATTTGAAAATTTTCATATCTTTTCTTCTTATTATTAATTCATGTATTTCTTTTTCATATTATCTTTCAACTTTATTTAATTTCAATTGATACATTCTTTTTAACTTCAGTTGAAACATTTCCACTTAACATTAATTAGAGCTCGTGATGTTGCCCTTAACTATACATGTAAGCATGTTTATACGTTATCGTTAATATTAATTTAACAGAGTCCGCATCAAACTTAAAAAAAAAAAATATAAACTGAGTTGAGTTAAAAACAAATATAACAATATAGATCCAAATACAGGACTAACGAAAGATCAAAATTCAATAAATTAAAATTGTCTCTAAATAACATATTTAAAAATTAAACAATTTAAAACAAAAATAGCTTAAATTTGATATATTTAAACTTTATAAAAAGTATAAAATTTCTCATCCAATGTAAATTCAAGCTTTCAATACACGAAAAACATGACACCCAAACTTCCAAAACATTAAAAAAACAGTGTTTAGACTTGAAGAGCTAAGTTAACAATTAAAATAAACTAAACCAAGTCAACAAAACAACAAATCTCTAAAGTACATACATCATTTATATATTTAAAATATTTATTTACTTTAACTATTAACCATGATATATTCTATAAATATAATTATTTTAAAAAAAATTAATTATATGAAATATATATTTATTCGGTATTATGTATTTTTTGTCCGTAAAAATATTTTTTTATCCATTATTCCGTATTATATATAGACTAAAATTGGAAGGGGTTCCAATCGGTGACTCTACCGACAGTGAAATTAAATATAAAATGTGAATGGCCCCAGAAAGAGATCTCACTAATTAAGTGTCGAATCTAATTTGCAATCATCTAATTTGTATTACGTTCAGTTGTTATCACTGGACCCAACACTTTTATGAATTTTTTCTAGTAGCAATTTTTATTCATCCCGCCGTTCTGTGCTAGAACTAGAAAATTTGAGAAAAACAAATAAAAAATATTTGAATTGAATAAATACAAAAGTAGAGAAAAAAAACTCTTCTTCTTCGCAATTTTGTTTCTTTCGGCCTAATGCATAAATCAAAATGACACAAACTCGAAGTGTAACACACTTTCCTTACGTCGATGTATGCATATTTTGTGATTGTGATATTAATAAACGGTCCAATAACAGTTTGATAGGAGGTGAAATAATATGTCCAAAAAATTTCATCAAGTTAAATTCTAATCAATAATCCTGATATCATGTTATAAGTAGATTTTAAACCTAATTCATATTTAGAAAACTTGTTTGTAAAAGAAGGATTATAGGCATATCTCTAATTAATGTTAGACTTAAAAAATGTTGAAATTGTATTGAAAAATCAGTGGCACTTTCATAATCATTGACAATGATTTGTGGCGTTGCAATAGACATTTTTATATATAATGCTCTATTTTTTCACCACCATATCAATCATTTTTCTTTTATTTTTTGTTGAATATACACAAACGTATTTTCTAGAAAAAGAAAATTGAATTTTGAAGTAAGTGAATGATAGGTGGTGGGTGAAAAACATGCAGCGTTTAAGCAAGTATAAATTGATGGTATATATATATACCTGCATGGCCTTAACTGTGAAGAGTGAATCACTGAAGTGAATGCCGAAAAGCGATTACTAGTTTACTACAAAGGGGAGGGAAAAGAATGAGGTCAAGAGACAGTTATGTCCCTATCTTGGAAGCGCAACCTCAAATCCTTCAAACATTTACCTTATTTGGTGCAAATAGCGTCAAACCTCAAACCCTTTGGTGGAGGAGAAAATCGAAATATATAACATGTAAAAAAGAAAAGCATGATGATGAGTGATTCATTTGTTGTTGTGACTACTGCATTCAGTAGTAAATATATTGGTGATTTGTGTCGAGTGCAGATCAGAAGGAAGATGTAACCCCCACCCTGCTGTGCTGCAACCAAGGTGCGTGTCAGACATTGAAAGAGCTTTCTAGCTATATTGAAAATGACAGTAGCTGATACGATTAGACCAAGTCAATGGAGCACAAACCTTTGATACTAATGTTACTATCACCACAAAGGATCGAGTACATAGTTATATTTATAACTCAAGGATCCAACTCCGTGTTACAGTTTGATTCATTTAATTTCTGCATCGAAAACAATTAATGTCATCTGCAACGACTAATTACATTCTAACGTCATGTTAAACACAGCTGAGGTTTATCAAATAATGTTGAATTCTATATATACACCTGACAACTGAATGATTTCAGTGTTGATGAGAAATAAAAGTGAATGTAAGTTTGAGTAAGTCTTTATATACTGTGTAAGCATTTTGTATACTCTTTAGTATACTTATATTAATAATTGAATTGTTAGGTTTTATATGACAACTATATATGATATGATCTGCGTAATTTTATTGTTAATATGAAAATTTTTACTTGTTTTTATTAACGAATTAAAACTCACTGAACGGGTATTAAAATGCTTTATAATGCATGATTAGAAACGATAATATAAAAAAAAAGTATCTTTATACTAGTATACAATCTAAATGACTTGTAAATGAAAATCCGGGATTTATTTATTTACACTTTGATTCAATTAGTATGATGAAACCATGTAAACCAAAAAAACATATACCCAGAAAAGTTACTAGTCATTGAGTTATTAGTTTATGTAAAAGTAACTTTTTTTAATCAATATAAACATTGCCAGTCTAATTAAAATTTGTTATACTAAAAAAATTATTAATTAGTGTAAAGTTTTATTTATATTCATAACGTAATTTATTTCTTAGAGAAAAAAAATCTGATTCACTAAAACGGACATAACTTTAACATTTTTTAAATATATATATGACTTTATAAGTGATGGAACTTTGGTTTTTATGTAATTCAATCAATTACTAATTTGAAAATCTCAATAAAAAACTAAACTTTCAAATTATTGATCGAGAAACTGTGGTATCCCTATCCTTAGGAATTTTCTCTTTACTCAAAATTTAATGTAAAATAAAATCTGAACCACATTAAGAACAATTGCACCATATTTAAAGCTCCTTAACCTCATGTCCCTTGGGAAAAGTGAATCCAATCTTACTGTGTAATTTCTTCTGCAGAAAAAGGTAACTCTCAACTTTAATTTTGCAGAAGGAAAATAAAAAAACTCGACATAATTTTATAAGTTAACACACATAATAAATACTACTATAGATATTGTGTTAAGCTGTTTTATGTTGTTGAATTCTTCTAAGCTATCCATGAATACAATTTAATTATGACTTCTTTTGAAAACATATTACTTCCAATCTATATAGTGTTTATTTCACATTAAGCACATCTTAAATATAAAAATAGTAAACTTGATAAAAAATAAAAAAGTATAACAAAAGTGGAAGAAAAAAAATAGAATAAATGTTTTACTCTGATCGCTTACAATATGCTATATAGTGACAGTTTATAATTTAGAAAGGGAGATAAGAAAAAAAGAAGAGTATATAAAAGAAACATACAAAAAGTTTCATGAATATAATGTAAAAGTCACAGTGTCAATGGTTCAAAAAGTAATATCGCCATAACTTTGATTAATAAAATATATGAAGAAAAATCATGGTTATCTGAGTAAAACCTATTTTCACATTTAACCTGATTTGTTTAAAGTGTGTGGCACCGAAGTTTAACCCTAAATCCAACGGTTCCACGCGAAGCCAGAGAATCACACCCATATAACGTACACAAAACACATATATTAACGGGCTCAAAAGCTCAATGATTTGACCTTCTTCTGTTTACATTGCTTCCACATAATGAGGCACACAATCCACCAATTATGTGTGTCTTATCCTCTGTGTTATGCTACTCATACATACTACACTCTCTCTCTCTTTCTTTCTTTCTTTCTCCACAGTCCCCACCCCTTTGGTACCATTCTTCATGATCCTGCACCACCACACCTGATAAATATGAAGCTCTATTCCAACTATAATGGAAACTCTGAAAACCACACCACACTTCCATCATTGGCCTAAACCTTTCTTCACTTTCTCAAATCAAACCACTTTCTTTTTTTCTCCTAATCCACTACCAAATGCTTCATATGCACAAAAACATCAATGTTGTCTTAAAAAAAGTGTACCCTTAGTAGGAAGATAGATAAGAAACATCTTCTGCGTTTGGTGTGGTCCTCAATATTCTGCAGAAGCTGTCTAGGGTTTTTTTTTCCTTCTTCCGTTGGAAATTGGAAAATCTGTTTATGTGAGATGTTCCCTTCCTCTAATTACACCTCCTCGGGCTCTTACCCTCGTTTCCCTTCTTCATCTTCTTCTTCTGCTTCGCCTTACCCTTCTTTCACTTTCCTTCACCCTGAAAATTCTTCCGCCAGCACCACCTTTCTCCATGATCCACTTTCTGTTACCTTCATACCAACTAACTATCATGCTCCAATGCCTGAAACACTGGCCAATTGGGCAGTTGCAGATTGTGCCGCTGCAGCAATGCTCAACCAGGATCTCGGTGGTGCCCTTTATGGCATCACCAAAAAACCAGCGAGGAAAACGGCCAAGAAAGACAGGCACAGCAAGATTCACACTTCTCAGGGCTTGAGGGACCGGAGGGTGAGGCTTTCCATTGAGATCGCACGCAAGTTCTTCGATCTTCAAGACATGTTAGGGTTTGATAAAGCCAGCAACACCCTCGACTGGCTCTTCACCAAGTCCAAGAAGGCAATTAAGGAGCTAACTCGAAGCAAGCACAGTGCTGATAGCTTCGAATTCTCTTCATCTTCGGATGGTGAAGTGGTTTCTGTGATCCACCAGCAGCAACAAGGGGTGGACTTGGAAGAGGGGAAGTTGAAAGAACCTGCTTATTGTGTCAAAGCAAAGATGAAGGAATCAAGGGAAAAAGCAAGGGCAAGAGCAAGGGAAAGGACTAGTTGCAAGATACTGTGCGGTGGGGAAGGGAAGGTGCAAGAATCCAAGAAAAAGTGCCCTGCAACTGAAAACCATCAAATCCTGAACCAGTTAAGGTCACCCCTTCAACTTCATCCTCAAGATTTAGATGGAGGAGTGCCAAGAGATGACGACTTCAACGTTATTGAGGAATCCATTGTCATCAAGAGAAAGTTGAAACACTCTCTGATGTCTTCCATTCATCACCAAAACGCTGTGATCCCTAAGGAAGCAAGTGTGAACAACAGTGACTACCACTCCTTCCCCAATTTGTCGGCAAATTGGGAAGCTAATAACGCTGCCAATGGACGCTCCACCTTTTGTGCAATAGCCAGCATGAATCTTTCTGCAGGTAAGTTTTTCATTTCCATGAACAAGTACCTGAATTTGTTTCTTTCCTCTTGAAATCGCTAATGACATCGAAAACTGATACTTAAAATCCTATGTGTTGATTTTTATTAGGGCTTCAAATTTTTGGAAAATCTTGGGAGGAGTGCACCAATCCTCATCCTACCTAATATGTTAAATTTCAGTATTATCCGATGATTGTCTCTAGTGTTTTGCAAGGAATTCCATGATCATGGAGGAATCTTTCTGTGTTTTCTACCAGTGACTTTTGTTGTCCTATATTTCCTTTCCAAAATGTACTGATTTTTTTTTTGCTCTAGATTAACAAAGGGCATGTGACAGTTGGCAAAAAAGGATGCTGCGTGTATAATTTCTGACCAGTATTTTAAGCGTGGCTGATATTGTGTAAGGGTCAATTTTATTTACAAAGAACTTTGTTGCTAGCATATTTCAATGTTTACATAATTAGTTTATCATCAATATATATATACTCAACTCATATGGAAGAGGGTAAATTGTCCACCTTAAAATTTAACAACTGGTCGAATATAAGAAATCACACAATAATTTTCAAACCTAGACTAATTAATCACTAGGAGTTGAGCCTTGCAAAATAGATTTAGATTTCACTCAACTGTGAAAAACTTATCAACAAGTCAAGAATTGAAGATTAAGAGATTGGAACTAAATATGGTTGATGATCCTATAGTAATTTAATAAGGATTGACATGATAAGACTAAATCTTATGAAAACAAATTTTATTATTTTATAAAGTGAAACTTCACTCACCTTTATAAAATTAATCTATAGAGGAATGTTTCTCCCTGTTTGTATACTCTAGTTAGTGTATGATGCCTTAGTAAGCTTCACTTATACACATTTTTTTTAATTTTGCATAATATATTTATTGCTCTTCTCACACACACATTGTTCCATTAGCTTCAAACAAAACATACATGATAATTCTTTATTTATTTGTCATTATGATTTTCTTTGTATAATATATATCTGAAGGAATTGGGATAATATGATTTGGGAAATGCATACAAATAAAATTAATAAAGAAGTTAGATCCTAATATAATTGTTATGCTTTGCTAATAAACATTTTTTTTATCAACAAAAGGAATAGATATATGTACAGGAGAAATTGGAATGCCTCAATTTATGCATAATTGCATTGCAAAAGTAAGGTTTATAGGACAAAGTTTATAATCCCTAATGTCATTACTTCAAGTATCATAAGCATTTTAATCATTTAATACACTTCTAACAAGTATTTTCAATGGCTTAAAAAAAGAGTTAAGTGATTCTAATATTTTTAGCACGATAAAGTATTTATTTCTATTAAATATTATATTTCCATCAATGTCTTACATTGGTGAATCACCGTGAACCCATGCAATCTATAAATCTTCACTCTATTGACATTCTTCCACTAAAAATTAAGAAGAGTTTTATACTGTTTTACTGAATCCATAGATAATTGTAGTTATTTTTATTAGAATTCTAAGATATCTATTGTGAGAGAAAAGAACAATATGTACTTGATGACCACAAAGATCAGGGGTAAATGATGATCATATAAATGTTCAAGGAACTTTCTGTAAGACTATTGGCTGCATTATGTACGTAGTTATTGTATATCACAGACTGAACTGAATTTATGATCCACTGTGATATATTTTGTCAGCTACAGACTTTGTATTATAACTAAATAATAATCAGTTTAGCCCTTTGTAGTCATGCACTCAAGACTTAACAATGACTTTGTCAGAACTTTTTAAGAAAATTCAAACTTTTATGGATCGATATCTAGCGTTGGACAAAATAAATGTGATCACTTAGCAGAAGCATTTGTATTTAATGTTACAAAGACAAACTTAAAGTCTGACAGTTCAGACACAATACTTTTTATATAACTCTGATTTTCTACCTACTTGCAGAAACTGGTTCTTCTTATAATTTTCTTATACAAAAAGAAATTATATACGTTATAAGCATCTGATTATTGAATCTGAATCATATTCAAGAAAGAACTCTCCAATGTGAACTTTTCATTCACTGCTAAGTTGTGGAATTGATACAAGAAGTTGCATAATTTATAAGTCTTTGGGTGAAGTCTGAAGCAAGTATAACCTATTTGACCTGTTATTTCCCTATTTGAGTAGTTTAACATTAAACTACTCACCCACCAAGATTTCCAAGAATTTAGTATATGTTTGTGTTTGATGGAGAAATTTCTTAATGTTTCTAGGAAATCTATTTAAATAGGTTGTCCAATAAGCTAAGAGACACCATTCAAAGGGATTCATGATTCAAAATTTGTAGCCTCATACAGAGGTATTCTGCAATTATTTTGTTTTTTTATTTATATTCTCATATCAGACTAAGAACACAGACTCTGGATGATGTATCTATGAAGTGGTTGGTTTCTGCAAGAAAATTGTTAGAGAAAAAAGTTTCCAAGAGTCATGTCAACATGTTCTCTGGATAGCCAACAAAAAAGGTCTTGTAAAATCTTTTAGACAACCCTAAAGCCATAGAACTTTCACTAGCTATAGCTAGAATAGAATCTAGTGTAAAACTTTCTGCATAGGTCGAACTCGTGTGTCAATAGATACATAATAGTCAATGTTCGTAACCCAGAATTTTAGGCCAGTACAATTCAAAACTGCATCTGAAGTTTCGTTGAAATCCAAGACAAAATATGAAGGTTTATAATTGGACTCAACACTTAGTATTCGACTAAAGTTTCAGCAAGAACTGAAATAAGTTTCGGCAAAAACTAAAGTCATACAAAACTGACATGACTTCAGTAAAAATGCAGTTTAAAAATTGGGACGCATACTTGCCTAGTTCCTTTTAGTTTTCCACTCTTGTTAAGATAGCTTCTAAATCTAAATGCAATTCTTTGAATTTGCAACTTAAAGGACAAAAATATTAGTTATAAGTTAATTATATGGAATAGATTAATCAAAATGAACTAATATCGGTACTTTAAAAATATTTTTAATATATTTTAAATTACCAAAATCAATGTCCTTTAATGTATTTTGAAAACACTACATAGGAATAACACAAAAATTAAATAGAAAATCCAAATTTGATATTCTCTCTTATACGACCTCTTTTTAAGTACTACTAAATATTGTTATGTACCAAAGAAGTGAATTAAGCAGGGGAAATTTGCATATGGTACCAAAGCCCTGTAGGTTCTGTTTTTCAATTATATTTAAAAGTTCTATTTTACTAATTTTTATTCCATTAAATGCATTAGATATCATCAAAAAAAAAATTCAAATAGGATTGGAAAGTAGCACCTACAATATGTATGAGACTAATTAAATATCATTTTAGAATTATTTTTTTATCAAAAAAAATAAATCATTAATCAAAATTAGAGTACTTGCTATATACTCATCTCTTTGTATAATATATGTACGTGTAAATTATTCAAAACTTGCTCTCTCTCAACTCATGAGATTTGTCTCTATACCTACTATAAGAAACAAAACATATCTGTTATTGTTTTTCTAATTTTACCCCACATATTAAAATTATGAAAACATTAATTTATAATTTTGACTAATCAAAACGTTTCATAATGAATTTTTTTTTTTTAATGTTCTAAGCTTTTACCTATATTAATGAATCAGAAAATAGCATTGTAGAAGGGAAGTTAGGTAGAGAAAGGTAAGGATGGAAGATCTGATTGTCACCTAAATCATCCCAACAAAATATTTAAGATAAAAGTACTATGCTATATATATATATCTATATATATATATATATATATATATATATACATATATATATATATATATATATATATATATATATATATATTCGTACGTTTAGGTCATTAGATTTCTATTGCACCCTACCTAACCATCATGATCCATACAAAATGTGCAGTTCCATTGTACTTTTACAATATAAAATCACACATATTTCAGAAGAGAGACAACGTAAACAGCAAAAATAAAAGGTAAAATTTCAACTGCTACAAATCAACCATCAATAAGAGAAAATTAAACTGTTCCAAAGACTAATTTTGCTTGTCCATGTGTTTGATATAACTTTATATTTAATAGATTATCATCATTTTTTTCTTTTTAATTTCGTTGTTATTCATACAAGGGATTTTACTAAGGTAACTTTTGAAGAAGAAAGTTAGATGAGAATGAAAATGAAAGTTAATTTAAGTAAAAGAAGAAAAGATAATGATTGCTTACAGATGACAGAGTGAGCTTTATACATGGCTCGCTTCCACATTGTCTCCTCCTTCTATTTTATCGTAAAAAAGTCAATACTTAAGCTGAAAAGTTGTAAGAGAAAATTTGCAGATTAGCTTGTGACCAAAAGAAAGACAAAAACATATGATAACTCCAACATATTCAACATACATAACAGTCTGTGTGCAGTAATAAATTACAAGAAAATTTATTCTTGGATACTCTGATCTCACATGCAGAAGAGAGAAAAAGAAAGTTGATATGTGTGTTATTATTGATATAAAAATTGATATTAAAAACAATATCAGTTGTTTTCTTCTCATCAATATTTTTATTTGAGATTGAATAATAATGAAGTTGGAAAGATAAAGTTATTTGTCATTTTTAATAAGAAATACAGATATATTGTAAATGAAAGTTTAAACATTGAAAATAATGTACTATACAGATTTTGACATATCATTATTTTAATTAAAAATTAAGTTTAGTGATTCACAAATTTATGTAAATAATTAAAATTGAAATTAGTATAGTCACATAATATATATATATATATATATATATATATATATATATATATATATTTTAATCACTTAAATATAAAAACGTATATACACCTCCGGGTTTTTTTTTTCAAATTTAATCAATAATTTTAATAGTTAAGTAAAAAATGATCAAGTATTATCGTTTATAATAGTTTTATCAAAATTTGAGCATATTTTTATGTTAAAAGTTATTAATTAGGGGTCAAAGGTTATGTTTAATTAGCTTTTATGATCAAGTGTTTTTAATATTTTTTTATTGGTTTAAAAACCTAAAATAAGAGTACATTTTTTCAACAGACAATCATCTTGCCGATTTCATTGTGAAAGTGTTTTCTTCTTTTTGTACAAAAGGATTTCAAGCTTTCAAATAATGAAATCAATAAATAAATAGTGAAGACCGGCACAGAAAGGGGTGAGATGGATGATAATAATAATAATAATCTTCAGTATAATTTTGATTCATTCAGTAAAAACCACACACTGAAACATGTTTTTAACTTCATCGATTGTAACACGTCATACATTAAAAACAAAAAACTGAACTGAAGATAAAAATGAGGTGAAGTAAACAATGAAAAAACCATATATAGCTTCAACTCTTAAGATTTCACAGGCTCACATAAAACAGAATAAGGAATAAAGAAGCTGAAGAGTTCTGGAACAACAACACGCATATATTGAAACATAAGCACGTAGATTCTATATATCAAAGAAAAACGAAATAAGTGAGAAAGAAGAAAAATAAACGTACTTGCGTACAAGAAGAACTTGTTGAACAGAAGCAGCTGCTGGTAGTGTACGTAAACAACCTCACAGAGAAGAAACTCCTGGAAAGAACACTGTTGAAAAGCAGAGTGGCAATAACCTCGAGAGAGTGAAAGATAGAGAGAGAGATGTTATTAAGGCACTAACACAAAAACAGGTATATAGCACCTGAGATTAGGTTACATACTCTTTGCAGAAGTGTTCGATTACTGCATGTTTTGGTAATTTTTCTTCTGCATGCTACCTAAAAACCATGCTTAGGTTCTGCCACCCTATACCAAATATAGGGAAACTGAGTGCTAATGGAGAAAGTAGTAAGTGGTTTTTGACCACTATTTATTCACCGTCTCAACTCATAACAAATATTTAGGTTTTACAACTTAAGAGCTTAAATTGAAGCTTATAATTCAATATCATGGAACGAGTTTCTAAGAATGGCAAGTTTCTAAGAATGGTTGCAGTGTAAACTGATTTTATTATTAGTCGATGTAAAACTTTTACACATCTTTTCATATCAAATTGTTGGAAAACATTTCTCGAAAATTACTTTGTTAATAAAGAAATAAAATAAATACAAGGAAATATATAGATAACATACCCATGTTCTTTGACTTTGAGTATATTTATACTCTTCAAAACAATAATTTAATCCAACTCTCACGCGTTCTTATTACAAGAGTATAAAAAATAAGAAGAATCAAATACAAGTTTGAAGTGTCTTTGACTTGGGACAAGAAACATCATGAACTTATAGCTCATTATATAGTCACTAACACCCTATCTTGATTGTCCTAGACGAGGTGAAACTTTTCAAGACATGTTATTTTCATCAGCCCAATAGAAGTATAACATGAGACTGGATATTAAGATGGTATGATAATAGTCTGATTGAGTCTGATAGTAGATAAAATAGTAAACTCAACAAACAACAAATTTTAATAAAACAGACTTTAATATCATTTTAAGAAGTGAAATTTAAATCTAACCCAATCTTATAAAACTAATTTTTTTATATGAAATTTACATAGATCAGATGAATTCTGGCCTAAAAATATAAATAAAACACCACATGGAAAAGAAAGTTACCCTTGATGAAGGTAATGAAACATAATTTAAATGATTTATGCAATTCTTTGGTTCCTAGATATAAAAATGTTTGTATATAGATATGATGATTGATAATGATGTTGAGTGCATGGCATGCAGATACCTCTGGTGCTGAACCTGTACGTCTCTCTTTCTCTCTGGGCCGTATGTAGCAGCAAATAAAATATGAAAAAAAAAGCTGATATGATGAGCGCACACAGAGGCAAAGGCAATGATATTATATTTGAGAAAATGATTTTGTAAGATTGTTCTGACTAAGTGGATCCTTGAGAAATTTCGAAATTGGTACGTTTGCATAATGTATATGCAGCAGTGTGTCATTGATTTGTGTAAGGTAGACGTAGTTGATGACCCATCCCTTTCTTCAGCTATTTTTCTGCTCTCATGTGAAATATTAGGAGAATGTGAAGACTAGCTAGCTATACTATATACCTCACCTCACCTTAGTTATCACTCTTTTACCTAACCACTTTTACCTACACAACTTCTTTTCAACACTCTAACTAGTACGGACTTATTCTCACTCCTTTTTCTTTTAGGGTTTCATAATCATTCATGTGTATAGTTAGATTAATAGTTAAACATCTGATTTTAGAAAATTAATGTTAATTATTTTGAAAGGAAAATTGTCTGTTTAAAGTTTAACCATTATTATCTATAATATTTAATGAGACTAGGGTAATTTTGCATTCCCCGGGTGGGTGATGCCTCTTTTTACAATCGGTGTATTATGTTTTACTACTAAAAAAATTCATATTTCTTGTTCATTTTATTTTGAAATCTTTTTTTTAAGAAATACTTATAAATTTTATTATGAAAAAAAATTGAAGGAAATTGTTGCCAATTCTTTTGTAAAATATTTTATATAAAACACTTTTCGCAACAAATTTTGCAGAAAATACTTACGAATTTTATAATTTTGTAGAAAATAATTATCCACGAAAGAATTACCTATTAATTAAAATTTTTAGAAAAAATAATAAGAAAAAATATTTTCTTACAATTTTTTTAATAAATTTACAAAAAAATTCTCATATTCTCATGTAATATGAGAATTTTTAATTTTACCCTTTTAACGTTATTGTGTATAGGAAAATGATTCATGTATACATACAAAAAATAATGATGAACACCTTACGTACGTAGAGAGATAGTGAAAGTAATAGATTTATAAGATATATTATGTTAGAAGAAGAAAAATATAGTAAGAAAAAACAAGTATTTATTATTATTATATATAAAATGAAGGTGCATATTTATCATTACCCGTTTGAATATCTCTTTTAAAATCGAGTAGGGGTGTTAATAGTGAATCAAATCCACTAAACATTGAATTAAAAATAAATCAATTTAATTCAATTTCTTTTGTTATACAAAAAATTTATAATGTTCTCCACCTATCATATGGGTTGGTAACTTGCATTGACTCATTACCTATATTTTATTTTTTAATTTATTTTATATCGATATATTTAATCAATTAAAAAGTGTTGGATATTTTAACCAATCTCTCATTTTAGGGTCCGTAAAATCGAGCCACAAACTATGATCTACTCTATCATCCCTAATTTAGAAAAATATATTAAAACAACTTTTGTTAATAATAACACAGACTGACTAATGTTTGAGACCATTTTTAATTAAAAGTGACATACAGAGCACGTCATGATAAAATAAAGTAAAAACTCGATAATATAAACCAAATCATGAGCTACTAAACAAAAATAACATTTAAACCAGACGTTAGACCATAACAACTATCATACTGGTGATCAAGAATAGGATTAGGAACCTCCTATGACCTTTTAATTAGGTTTAATAAGTGGCAAGTATTTAAAATTACGTTTTTTAATGAATCATATATATATATATATATATATATATATATATATATATATATATATATATAAAATTATTATTATCAATATTATTATATAATTAACTATAATCAAACTGGCGTATGCTTTAAATGAATTAAAAGAAAAGTGATATTTAGATTATTAATTTTGTTTAAATGTTAAAGAAATCAACTTTCGCATAAAAAAACGAAGGCATGCAAGCTAAAAAAAATTGTTAAAAAATAATAATAAACTGCAAATTTTCCATGTTCACGAATATTTTTTTATACAAATTTAAGTTATCACCCAAAACACAATTTATTTTATAGAGTTTTTAGAAAACTGAAATATAAAATTTTAGCGGTCAAAAAACATGCTCCAAATTTAGAAATGGTCGAAAAATGAAGCTAGGAAATTAAAAAAAAAAAAAACTAAGAAATCATTGTTTTATAATATAAATTTTAAGATAATAATTAATTTATTTGGAGAATTTGAAATTACTCCAAATAAAATGATATGTTTGGACGAAGAAATTAGAAGAAAATTGAAATTGATGAATTTTATAAAAATATTTCAAATAACTAAAATAGTAAAATTTGAAATTCACTAAAAACAAAAGGAAATTGAAAATTTCCAAAGTTGTGAAATTGTTTATTACTTAGGATAAAAAAGTCCACATGTTCAAAAATTCGACTTGAGACAAGTCAAAGGTCAAGATGACTCGGGCCAAAGGTCAAGTTGAGATCGCCTAAGCCGAAGATCATGTAGAGTTGACTTGGACTGAAGATCGAGATGAGCCAGTCCGGACCGAAAGTCAAGCTGAGCCGGGTCAAATTGAAGGTTTAGTTGAGCCAGCCTCGGTAGAAGGTCAAGCCAGTTGGCCAGCGTTGAAGTTAGAGCTGAGCCGGCTCAAGCCAAAGGTTGAGTCGAGTCGGCTCAGATCAAAGGTGGAGCTAAGCTGGTCCTGATCAATGGTGTAGCAAGTCGACTCAAACAAAAGATCTAGCTAAGTCAACCTCAATCGAAGGTCAAGTCGACTCAAGCTGAAAGACGAGCCAAGTCGACCCTGGCCAAAGGTTAAGATGAGATGACTCTCAGCCGAGTCGACTTGGCTCGAAAATGAAGTTGGATTGGCCTTGGCCAAATGTCAAGCCAAGTTGGCCATAGCTGAAAGTTAAGACGAGATGAATTTGAACCAAGTCATTGCAAATCTAAGGTTGAGCCTAATTGCTCATGTCATAGGTCGAGCCAAATTGGTTCGAGGTAAAGGTTGAGTCGAGTCGGTCCGAGCTAAAGTTCGAGTCGAGCCGACCTGGGCTGAAGTTCAAGTCGTGTTGGACCGGACTAAAGGTCTTGACAGGATGGTTCTGAACTAAGTTGACCTTAACGAAAGTCGAGCTAGGTTGTCCCGGGCTTAAAGTTAAGTTGAGTTGGCTAAACATAAAGTTTAAACCAATCTACTATAGTTGAAGGTTGAGTAAAATCAACTCAGGCCAAATCGAGTAAAATAGGTTGAGATAGAATTGATTCAAATTGTATAGAGGTCAAATAATTTGAGTCAACCTAGGTCGAACTAGCTCAGGTCAAGTTGAGTTAAACTAGATTTTAAAGTATTGTTGATTTCGATGTCAAATAAAAATTAAATTGTTTTATAAAAAAATGTAAAATATTTTAATTATTATCTAAATTAATTATTTAACAAATAAAAGAAATTCAATTACGACTAATTTAATTATTAAATATTTTAATTTTTTAAAATGGTTGAAATTTCTCCCCCAAATATAAAGTTAAGAGGTGATGTCACATTTATTAGTAGAAAAATTCTCCACCTACCGAAAGTACTTATAAAAGAAACTTTAGATTCACCTCATCCAAAAAATTGTATAGTATTTTAAATTTGCAGTGCAAGATCTTATCTTATTATGCACTGGGTTTGTCAATACAATTATCAAAAATATAACTTGAGAGAAGTGGGGAAAAAAGGTACTATAATGATATAATATTAAATAGGGTAATTGATACAATGGTTGATGACGTAAGTGCAAATCCTTTATTCAATGTCAATGCACTTTGTTCATTAATTAACAGCAATTATTTACTGTGACTTTCTTTGACTTTGACCAACCCTTTGCATAAATTTTAAATTTAGAAACATTAACCCTAGCTTTATGTAGGCCAATCATGAAAATATCTTTTAACATTAATTAATTATTAGCGCAGCCAAAATCAAATTAGCAAAATAATGCAAAGCCATTAGACCTTCGTTACAATCATGACTGAGATTCTACTTTGTCAGCAAACACTTCACCATCACAATTTACACAGTTATATATATATATATATATATAAACTGAATAATTCATCTGATTGTCATGAATTAAAATATATTTTTGTCATGAAAAACAGTTTACTTTAATGTATAACTCTCAGTTTTAACATTATCTTTCTGAAACAACCCTCTTTTCAATTTTGAACCATGTTTCTAAAAATAAGTTGATTTAAAATGTGAAAAAAATATAAAACTCATTGCTTGAAGAAAATATAACGAGTAAAAAGAAAGTAAAAAGTAACGATTATAAACATTTAAAAAATTATAATACTAATAGTTGAAGCATAATTTTTAAAAAAAGTTGATTTAAATGTGAAAAAGAAAAAAGAAAACTCACTCCCTGAACAAAAGAGTTATAATATGTATAAATAAAGCAAAAACTTACTAGTACAAACATTAAAAATTGTTATAATACTAATAGTTGAAGCATGCTTTTAAAAAAAAGTTGATTTAAAATGTTAAAAGGAAAAAAATTAAAACTCATTATTTGAAGAAAATATAACGAGTAAAAACAAAGTAAAAAGTAACGATTATAAACATTTAAAAAATCATAATACTAATAGTTGAAGTCTGCTTTTAGAAAAAAAGTTGATTTAAAATGTGAAAAGGAAAAAAAATAAAAGTCACTACTTGAAAAGTAAATATAAACAGAAAATTTCCATTGCCGGGAATCGAACCCGGGTCTCCTGGGTGAAAGCCAGATATCCTAACCGCTGGACGACAATGGATTTGATGATATTAATTTTAACAAAAACAAATTTATCAATTGTTAATTTAATATTTTCCCAGAATTTCACCTCAAGACAAGTAATCCATTGAAAATTCAAACTAATTAATTGTTTTAAGATATTTTTTATGACTTTGTACAAGTAATCAATAGAATCAAGATATTAATATTATGAATTTTAAACAAACTAAAATACCATTTAATCAAATTAAAAAATTAAATGTAAAACAAACATCTAAATAAATATATTTTGTTTATTTTTGTTCTTTTATTTATTCAGATTGAATAAGAATGAAACATTAAGTTAGAAACAACTAATACCATTAATAAATATATATTTTTTAGTTATTTATTTATTTAGATTAAATAAGAATGAAACATTAAATTAGCAATAGTAAAAAATATTTTTTTATTTTCACATTTTTATCAAATATAAAAAGTGTTTTTGTATTTGAATATTAGTAAATTTGATGCCCAAACCTTAAAATCACCGAAGTTGATTTCAAATTTTATGCGAATTTTTGTAATACCTCTTAAAATGTATTAATTTTGACGTATTCAGGAAAATATTAATATATTTTGAAATGTCAAAATTTATGTATCGTAAAACACAAAACAACGTTAATATTCCAGTAAATATTTTAAATTTAATCATATGTTAACTTAAAATTAAGAAAGTAAACCCACATGTTTTATAAAGTTAAAGCATGACAACTATAGACAGAAAAATATTAAAACTTGTACAATTGGCAAGAAAACATATGAATTAAATACACGTTTAGTGCTAATAAACAAACAATTTCCTTTATTTTATTTTATTTGTAGTTGTTTTCATTATTGTCTTGGCTGCTTCAACTTCAATTCCAAGCTCAAATCTGTTAACTGAATTTTTCCAAAGAAGAGAGAAGAAAACAAAAGAAACTCTTCCCTGTTTGTTTACTTTCCTTGCCACCCAAACATGATACTCTCCGAAAGTTACTAGACCCAAACAAAACCTAACCTATCCACTATTTTGGTCATGGATGCGCGTAGAGCTCCACGCGCCGTTATTGATCCTAAGGTCCGCAGAGTCGGGTTCTTCGCCCCGCCCGACCGCTCTCTATCGGGTCCACCACACCTGATCTCACTTGACGTCTCTCCCGCAGCCAACTCCCTCTCGCCGGTCATGATCCCACCGCCGCGCCATTCGTCGGAGAATCTCAGCCTCCACGCGCGTCCCGCGCCGACTTCTCCATCCGTCGAGGAATCCGTCCCTGCCGAGAGCTATTCTAGCTCGTCGGAGTTCTTTCCCGCTCCGATGTCTCCGGCGCCGTCCTCTTACACGAGCAGGATGGTTGTCGACGACGGAGACTTCTTCGACGGCGGTAAGGTGGCATCTTCGTCTCCTCGCGGAGGGGTTGACTTGACGGCGACGAAGGCAAGTAGCGTTTTGGCAAGCGAATTAGCCACCGTTGCGGTGGTGAATGCTGATTCCCGTGCAATTGGCGGTGAGGTTTTGCTATTTTTTCTTTGTTCAGTTATTTGAATCGGCGAATCAATATGCTTTGAGCTTGAAATTTTTTGTGAAAGTAAAATGAAATTGCAATTCAATATATTATATATAATAGCATTGATCAAGTTTTGTGTCAGCACATTGGAATTGGAAGTTATGAATGTTTACGGTTGCGTGGAATTGAATGGAATGAAGGCTTGTGTCGTTGCTCTTTCAGCTTCCTTGAGGTCTAGATTTAACTTTTGACAGCTTATTGACTGCAAGTCAACTCTACCGTGCATATCAGTAGCGAGAACGTTTTACAGTATAGTGTTGCTTGCTCTTTATCAGATAGGCCCTTCTACACTACACGCTTTCGGCTTGCGTATTGTATTCCCAAAAGTGAAGCTGCTGAATGTCTTGTTTTATTCTTAAGATCATTTGCATGCATTAATATTGAATTCAAAAGTAGTGCAAGTAAATTCTTTGTTATTGTTATTTACTTCTCGCAAATTGGTTACATTTTGTCATTAGTATGTTTGTAGTTGCTTGAAATTTGTGTGGCTGCTTAAAATTCGAGGGGCTGTATATTACCCAGCACCAGAAAAAAATCAGAGATTTGCAGTTGTGGCTAGGACTATCTTCTGTTATTCATGCTAACAAAATGATAGAACAGGTTCGTACCGTAAAGGAAAGAAAACAATGATTTTCTATTGGTGATTTTTAAATAGTCTAAGCGTTTTTCTAACTTGCGTCCAACAATGGACTCTGCAGTCTTAGGCCAGGGTAGAAGATACAAAATGAATGATTTCACTGGATGTCATTCAGCAGACCAAGACTCTTCCCGATCTTTAAGGGTCTAATCTATTCACAAATGACCAGATGTATCTCCCTCTCAACCCATTTTCTTATATATAAGCAACATGTTTTATTTCTCTGATTATCCCAAGCTGCAACTCACTAACTAATTATTCCTATAACTAACTAGGGGGTCAACTAGCACACAACCACGTTTTAGCTTCTCTGGTTGAAACATTGATTGTGGTATATCTTGGCCTGAATAGTTCCTTAAATATTTTCATCTTTTCCTAATTAAAGTCAACTTGATAAAAAGAAGAAGAAAAACTACAAACTAAGTTTCAATACAAGTGTGATTCAATATCACTGAATAACAAGACTTTGGCTTCGTGATAGATGCCTATTTGTTGCTATCTAAATCTAAAACGTTTCACAAACAAAACTAGTTATTACTTTTGTGATGAAATTTGATTCAATTCATGTCCAAATGAAAAAAGAGAGTAGAATGTTGGAATGAAGTACTTGATGTTGACTAAAGCTAGAGTAGTACCTGATGCTGAGTATACCCTGCGGTTACTTCCAGAAGTAGCCAACACTTTTAAGTGACTCAAATTATGTTGAGAAAAACTCACAAAAATCCACCTAATTTTATGCCCTTTAAATCTTAGTTTTCTGATTTTTGGTACTTTGGGCTCTGATATTTACCAGAAAAGATAGATGTTTATTAAAAAGAGAGTTGCTTGTGTTTTTTGCCATCTGCTACATTGTCCAGTCAGAACATATGAAGAATAATTGTTGTATCAGTCCGACTTGCTTGTTGTCAATGGTAGGTGTCATCGTAACATACTCTCTCTGGTTCTTGTCATCTTTCATTTTCATCCTTGGATGTCTTTTAAAAGGAATTTTTGACAATATGATGTTATTATTCGGTATTTAAGCATTTTCTCCTTAATCTCCTTTAGAAAGAGAGAGAGCAGACAAAGCAGGAGGATCAGCCATGGAAGTGAAAGACCAAGCTCTGAATACTAAACCGAAGAAAGAAAAGACGTCAAAAGCTGAAAGACGAGCTCTTCAAGAAGCTCAACGAGCTGCTAAGGCTGCTGCAAAAGGTGTGTATTGGTAGTTAGCTTGCCCTTTTTTGATTGAGATTATGCAATGTTGATCTTGTTTATTTTAGGCGTAAGCAAACTTTCAGCTAGAGCATGTGAAAATGTGAAGTTTCTCTACAAACTCAGAAAGTGAATTAAAAGTTGTAGTTGTTAGTTTGGCTGTCTATTTTACATTTCCTGTTGAAATGTTGCACTTTTTTTTTAATTTTTTTTTAATTTTGGTCATTGGATCTAGTTTCTTCAAACCCAATTCATAAGCTGAGACATTTTTTCTGGAAGCCTCAATTGGGAACTTATGATGAGATTTCACATTTGTTCTTTTTTAATGTATTCATTGTGACTAACGCTGCTCATTAGTTTGTGCCTTTATATAATGTGTTTTTAGCTGAAGGAAATAAGGCATCTGGAACTCTGGCTTCAGTGAATGTAAAACCAGCTAAAGCTGCAAAGCCCCCACAAAAAGTTGATAATGCTTCAGTTGCAGCCTCTGAGAAGAAAGGGGTTGATCGTTCACAAGAAAAAGATAGAAAGAAAGATGTTCCTCAACCGCGGATGCAATATGATGATAAAAGCAGAGTGGAGAAAGCCAAAAGACGTGCTGTGGTAAAACAAACTGAAGTTAAGAACAGAGTTGAACTATTCAGGCATTTGCCACAGTATGAACATGGGAGTCAGCTACCAGATCTTGAGGCAAAGTTTTTCCACCTTGGCCCTGTGCATCCCGCTGTTTATAAGGTAGCTTATGTTGCTCTACTGTTCTGTTTAATCTCGTTACAACTATGTTTCTTATGTGGTTGGGTTAGGATCGATGATTCATAATAGATGATGTTCTGATGCCATTCTCATAGCTCACCAATTAGATAAGACTACATGATAAACGGGGTTCCTTGCCCTATACGAAGTTGAATATTGAAAACAGAAGAATTCAGCACCAAATTAATTTAAATTAACAGTGTTTAATACAGCCTAGAGTGAAAAGGATCATAAAACAAACATTCAGCATATTGGAGTATGATTTCTTTGTCCCTAGCCTAATGTACTATATTAAATTCTAATAGTTTCATTTATACAATTTCCGGACTTATGGCTCTTCCAACATTTAAATTATAGGTTTATGTTTTCAGCTTTTCATCAATAAAAACCTCATTGCTGAAATTTGCATATTCATCAAACATTTTGGTTCAAATTTTGCATGGTGCTGCATCACGTTCTGGGGTAAATTCTATGCTGTCTCCAAGCATTTAGGTATTTTACTTGCAGTTAAAGTTTTAAACAGTCACGTATATAGTAAGATTTCATGGTTCTCAGTTGTCTAAAACATTTTAAAGTAGACAGTTGATAGAAAAAAAATATTAAATCCTACATTGGTCTGTGTAGTTTACAATGACGGTGACACAATTTCCACCTTTTTGGTTATAATTTGAACCATTTCCAACACTGCATTGCTGCCTTCAATTTTTTGGTGTTGATATTATTGACATGAAGAGGGAGAGTCAATTGGAAGGAAGGAAGGAGGGGGAAGTTGAATACAACCCAAGTACTACTAGATTTAGGAAATAGTATGTTTGAAGTAAAACAACTTGATGGTTAAAGCTATTATCTATTCTATGGTTCATATGAGAACAAAGGCTAGGCAAGATGAAGGATATGAAATAGTATGAAGAGTTAAGTCCTTAAATACTTCCACTTTCTAATTTTTTTTGCACTGCTTTATCAAGGCAACTGAACTATTTGAATGTTAAAGGTTCATCCTAAATGACGTCTGAATTGAAAACAAATTGTATCTAGGGACCTATTGTATGCATGGAGATACTATAAGCTGAATCATGAGTTCATCATTAAAATTGTTTTAAGGTGTTGCGGCTGATGCGGGAATTGGGATAGGTTAGTTGTTAAGACCTGGTTCTATTTGTTTTGTAAATTTTGCATTTTTTATTTGCGTTTTCCCTTAACCGTTGTGGTCTTAATGATGATTATCAGGTTGGCTTGCAGTATCTGTCTGGGGATATAACTGGTGGCAATGCTCGTTGTATTGCTATGCTTCGAGCATTTCAAGAGGCCATTAAAGACTACAGGGTTCCATCCGAAAAGACTTTGGTGAGAGACTTAACGGCAAGATTGAGTAGTTATGTTTCTTTTCTCATTGAGTGTCGACCACTTTCTATCAGTATGGGCAATGCAATTAGATTTCTCAAAAGTCGAATTGCCAAGCTACCTTTGACGTTGTCCGAATCAGAATCAAAAACCTCTCTTCAATCAGATGTTGAGCGTTTCATAAATGAGAAAATTATACTTGCCGACAAGGTGATAGTCAAGCATGCTATCACAAAAATAAGGGACGGTGATGTTCTTCTTACTTATGGGTCTTCATCGGCAGTTGAAATGGTACTGTTACATGCACACGAGTTAGGTAAACAGTTTCGAGTTGTAGTGGTAGACTCTCGTCCAAGACTTAGAGGGAAACTTTTGCTTCGTAGGCTTGTGGAGAAGGGTCTTAGCTGTACATACACTCATATAAATGCTGTTTCCTACATAATGAATGAAGTTACTCGAGTATTTCTGGGTGCTTCATCAGTGTTGTCTAATGGGACAGTTTATTCAGCAGTTGGGACTGCTTGTGTTGCAATGGTTGCCCATGCATTTCGTGTCCCTGTTTTAGTATGCTGTGAGGCTTATAAATTTCATGAAAGGGTGCAACATGATTCCATATGTTCAAATGAGCTTGGTATGTAAACAATGAGAGATTACGTTCATTGCACTTATGTCTGGAAAAAAGTTAATGCTTCTATAATTTTCTTACAGGTGATCCTGACATCATTTCTAGGGTTCAGAGTAGAGAGGATGTGAATCACTTGGAAGGTTGGGCCCATACTGAAAATCTGCAACTTCTAAATCTGATGTAAGGCATTTATATTTACGTAACAATACCAATCCAAAATTGTCATTTCATTACTCTGACCCTGCAATTTTCTATATTGATGCCAGCTATGATGCAACACCTTCAGATTACGTTTCCATGATAATCACAGATTATGGCATGGTAAGTGCTACAATTAAAGAAGATTTATTTAGTTGCTGCTAGCAAATACCTAAAGTGTGCCTTATTCCGGGCACCCAACGTTAGTATGCATTCTGTCTCACTTTTTAGTGGAGTGACACAATCACAATTAAGATCAATTTGGACTAAGAAAATCCAAGAAGATAAAAGGAAAAAAAAAATACTTGCATCCTTGCTCAAATATTAGATAAAAGAGGCACATTAAAACAGTAGATGACAAGAATTTAAACGAGGTTAATCCTCATAGTATAGCTGTTTTGTTTTTGTTGTAAAGTAAATGAAATTTTTATTGTCTTAAGGAGCATTTTTCCTTTATCACTTAGTATTGATTTACGATCACGAAAAATAAAAGATTTAACAATATAATCTTGACAGGTCCCACCCACAAGTGTACCTGTAATTGTAAGGGAATATAGCAGGGAACAGGTGTGGATATGAATGCTCCAATGTAGATCATCTCAATTCTTGTATGCATGCAGAGACCCTATTTTAGCAATAAAAGTTTTGTGAAGGCTGTGATGATGCCATCGTTCTGTATTATTATTATTTTCTCATCCTGGAATAATGTAACGGTCCTTTTGTTCTTTTCGAAATTTTGGACGCTTGTCTCTGTATTCTCCTGTCGCAGTGAAGAGTGCGGATTGTCGCCTCTCCCGACAGATTTTGTCCATGCATTCTCACTTGTAACACTTTTTTAGCGGTCTTCAAATTTTGAACAGTTTTGTTCTGGTGCTTCATTATTCTGTTCCTAAATTTTGGTTTATTGATTGTAAAACTCATCACGATCACCACGAGTTACTAATGAAGCTGTTACTGCATAACATTGGTGATAATGTGCCATATTCATAAATTTTAATAAGTGTTCCGGGAAGATGATGAATATGCGCCTAAAGAAGAAACATTTCATATTTTTTAAGAAGTATCAACATTTGATATTTGTGGATGCACATCCTTTTCAATTCATCGGTGTTTCCTTTTATGGATTCCTTATCTGTAGTATGTGTTAGAACTTTTTAAATTCTTTAGTGGAATTTGTTCCGTCAAGATTTTAATCCATATCCATCGTTCTCTTGGTCAACCCATAATTGATTTTACTGTCATTGTGTGCTTCTTTATTCCTTTTCGAATATTAAATTAATGATTAGTCAACTTCAGATCCGTTTACACATTCAACCCTAATAGAATTAGTATATTTTTCTTATGATAAAATGAAATGTAAATTATTATTTAAAATAAAATTAATAAAATTGTTATTATTGTTATTAGTATTATTTTTATTATGAATAACGGATGAAATAACAAAACATAAGTCGAATAATTGTACTTTAATTTCAATAAAATTATCGATTCCAATTATTATTTAAGTTATAATTTATTCTAGCAAATACATCATTCAGGAATAAATTCTTTCCAAATACAAAATTAGGAGAACCAATTCTCCTTAAGGGTGTCACTACACCACTATGATTATCCACCACAGACATATGCAATCAAGTCATACACCACCACCTCAGCTACCATACATCACAACCAACAATCGATTCTGGTACCAAACACATAGGAGATAACCGATCCTTACGGATAAAGAGAGAGAGGAGAATTGATTGTCATCACTCATAAATTGATTTTCATCACTCATGAACCATGTATCATTTCTCTTCCATGTCAAAATTTTCGACATTCTTAAGAGCAATTTTGTAACTTAAGAATGATGAGTTATCTTTTTCACCTCTTTTTTGCATCCAAGCAAGATCCCTTCAACGCTATATATGTTCAAATCCATTGTCCCTATTCAGTGCATTCCATTTGAACCAAATAACCGTCACACTTGTTTTTATTTTCCTCGTGAACGGTATATCACCAAATACAAACGTATGATTAGTAACTTAACTTGTTACCGATCATACTCAGTGATTCACTACTTCTCATTAGTAAAATAAATTATATCCTGTATCATTAATAAAATAACATCTTTAACCCTTCTCATACATGCATTCATAACATTTATCAACTAAAAAGAATATCAAACTAATTATATAAAAGTCAATTAAACAAAATAATTTTTGTTGACCGAAATTCAATAGCAAAAACATAAAATTGGATTTTGTCATGATTTTAACTTGAGTGGATTTTTTAGTTTGAGAACAAAATCTATAAGAGAAAGATTTTCTCACTCTCAATTTTAATTGAGCAAAAATAATACAAAGAATAAAAGGTTAAATATGTTTTTGATCCTTTAATTTTCAATGAAAATTAGAATTAGTCAATCTTCGAAACTTTGGCCTAACTTAGTCCTAAAACTTTAGAAATGCGTAAATTTAGTCATTTTAACCTAATTTTCTTAAGTTTATTTGATGTTTCAAACGTATTTTATAATAATATTTGAGTTAATATTGAAGTGAAAATGTGTCAAACGGTGTAAAGAATTCAAATACTATCATGAAATGCACTTGAAACGTCAAATAAACTTAACAAAATTTTGTTTGAATGGCCAAATACACGTAATTCTAAAGATGAATGACTAAACTTATCAAAAAATTTAAAAATGGACTAATTCCAAATTTGACAAAAACTTGAGGGAACAAACACATATTTAATCCAAAAATAAATTATACAATAATTTACAAACATTTCAAAACTCAACAAAAAACTTATTTTATGAGTTCAAACATGCTAAACAAGTTTAAACCTCGACGCCACAAAATCAATTCATAACTAAGATATATTATTATCCTAAGTCATTATGACTACTTCAAATTCATATACAACAGAACATTATTATAATTCAAATTAATCCAAATATATCAAAATTCACTTCAATGCTCATAATAACCAAATATAATAAAACTAAGAAATTATATGTTTTTTTTTTTCTATCCCAAAAATACTTCATACATATAAATAAATAACTTGTACAATTGGAGTCATTTCTCCTCATTCACTATAGATTACTTAACAATTCCATGACTTAAATACTACTACACAACTTCCTATCACCTTCAAATGTTTAATTTCAACTTCATACCAAAACTTCAAACCAATTAAAGTAAAATAAGTTTATCAACTTTCCTAATTACATGGTTGATATTTGCATTTCAAGCTACAATAATAACAGGGTTGCTTAGAATTGAGAATCTACTTCTGAAAGGTCTAAACATATAAGAAATATCTAAAACAACACAATATCAAAATCAAATAATTATTTTAATGAAACATCACTCGTCATCTCAAAAAACTCGTGAGAATTCAAACTTTAATCTAAACTTAGAAAAACACTAGTAAAAATACATTAAAGAGCAGAAATAAAATTATATAAAAATTCTTAACCAGTTAACAGTTTGAAAAGATGACGGTGTTTTTATAAATAAATAAATAATTAAATTATAGTTCATACAATCAATATGAAATAAAATTTTATCTTTATTTATTCCATAAAAGAAACATTTCAATCAAACTAAAATTAGATTTCACATCAAAGTAAATAATCTTTTTATAGATTCAAATATAACAAATAACTAGCTTATATTAATTAAAAAATTTGGTTAATACTATTCAATTTCACTAGTTTTAATTAATTTCTTTTACTAAAACTTGATATTATAAATCAAAACAGATATTGAAAATAAACTGCAATTCAATAAAAAAGTATTTTTTGAATTATATCATTTAATATGATATAATCAATTAGATTTATTTATATTTAAGTCTATTACATTCACATATGATATTTCTTTTACTCTATTTAGCTCAAAATAGTAGGTGGGAAGAGTGTGTGTTGTGGTGAGAAGAGTACACTTGACGGGAATTTCTAATAACAATTAGAAGAAACTAAAACTGTTAAATACTTTTATCAAACTTTCTATTTCCTCGTGACGTAGCATTTTAATTGGTTTTTGTTTTATTTTCGTAAGGAGTTCCTACTAACTTTTCAAAAATATTTTCACATTTTTATTTTGATTGAAATTTTAAACAAACACACTGAAAAGTTTTAGCAGTAAAGTTGTTTCAATAATTTTGTTTCATCTGAACAAAGTTTAAAAACAAACGAACTCTAATGTATGTCTCGGTAATGAATTAATGCAAAATATCGTATCTTTTCATATTATTAAATTTATAATTTCTGGTAAAAATGTTTTTTTTACAATGTTATATGGCAAATATCAACTATTAACTAAAATAATGTGTATACAGTACAAAGTTATGTGCCAAATATTTTAAATCTAATCTTGCTCTTTTTGAAAAAGAAAATACTAAATAAACATAAACACATTAAATGTCTTTAAAATACAAACATCTTTAATATTTACTATAGATAAATGTTGAGTGTTTTAAGAATTATAAATGTTTTTTCTTATACGGCAAAAGCACTCTTATACAATTTTTAATGAAAAAAAAAATCTCTTTTAATCTTTTTAATTAGTTTCCTAACACTGGTTATCGTGATTTAATTTTGAACTGGATAAAGAAAGTCGAATTGTAAAAACAAAAATTCCAAAAGACAAGATATATAAATGACACGACAAGTTAATGCATTAATTCTCCTCAAATTATTTCTACAACCCCAATGAAGTCGAAGTATCTTTGCGCATTTCCAGTTAGGTAAAGCTAATTCTCGAACATTTAATTTCTTAAAATAAGGTGTAATTAAATTTGAATTATTACCAGATTTTAATTTTTCCAATAATACAATTATTCGATACTGGTGCAGCAAGGAACCTCTCCCAGAAGACAAACGGTGCCTTCCTGGTAAGTGTTACCCAACAACGTTGTCCCCACGAGTCAACAACAGCAACATTAACAAGTGCATGCACCAATCCAAAATCAAAACCTTATTATTATATAATTAAGAGATTATAATAATAATAATAATAATAATAATTAAGGAGTATAGTATAATTGAGTGGAGTATAATAGAACATAAAAATAGTGTAGTTACCTATTTTGTTTCAGTTGTTGTGTTTGCTGGTGCATTTGCCAAAGTCCTTATTTAATTTCGAGTTCCGTTTTCCAATGTTGTAATAAACCGCAAAACGACATAACATTGTCCGAAGTAGCGAAGTAAAGAGTGGTTGTTGTGTGAGTGGAACAGAATGATTAAGAGCTGGGAGAAAGGTCATGCCAATTGGCTAATTCTCTTTTCCAACTTAACACCTCTGCCACACCCTGCATGCATCTTCTCTCAAACTCACTAACCATTCATTTTACCAAAACACCCCTCACAGATATACTATTTTTCTCATTATTTTTTTTAATTAATGAAAAACAAATCCAATCTATTTTTATTCCATGCACAATGTTAAAGTTTGCCTTTTAACTTTTTTATTCTTTTTGTTTAACTTTTAATTCGTTGTTTTGGTCTCTTAAACATTATGCGAGTCACGTTGTGAACATATGGTGTATTTCAAAATTAGATACATTGATTTTTATTATAAACTCAAATCAAATTTTAACTAAATTTGAGAAAATAGATATTTAAATTAGTTCTTGAAATATTAGTACACTATTCTTAATTTAGTTTTTTATGCATATAAATTTTTGAAAAATTTTACTATTTACTTATAAATCATTTACGAATATTTGTTTCATAAATGCATGTTTTTCTTTATATTTGATATGAAAGAATTTATGTATATAATTTTTTAATTATTTATATCTGTATACGAACATTTTAATCAACATTTCTTAATTAATATACTCATTTTCAAAGATTAATTTTCAAATATCCACTAAAAAATTACCAGAAAATCTTATTTTTCACTCCTCACAAGTGATTATTAAATTAAGTAAAGAATTCTACCATTTGACAATTTTAAATGATTTTCATTATTAATAATAAAAATATACCCGCAAATTTATAACTTTAATACTTTTTGATTGATAATAAATACATTTTTAAGTTGCTCAAGAAATTGAAATTTTGCTTTAATTGTTTGCATATTTATTTATTTTACAAATTATTAATTTAAAACTTCAACTATAAAGGAAAAGCATGGTAATATATGTTCAACTTAAAATTTATATTAATTTTTGCATTAAATAAAGTGTGTCTTTTTTGCTAATATTTTCTTTGTTTCTTTATATTTTCAGATTTTCTTATTCTACCCACCACTGGCAAGGGCAATACCGTCAGGCGAAAAACAATACACGAGAACCCACGTTCCAAACCAAAAGGTCACGCTGCAGAATACCGATATTACCCTTGGCCACGAGGCGCGACCGTGACAAAGGCAAGGGTACTCTCGAACTTTCAGCCACGCTCCAGACATTAAACCAATAAAATAAAAACAAGGAACGTGAGCGATCAGCGCAAAAAGCAAAAACAGGAGAGAGAAAGGAGAAAGAAGTAGAGAGAGAAAGAAGAGAACCGTTTGAGAATTTTAGAGACGTTATCGGACTTCAAATCCTCAATTCGCCGGAATTTGGGAACTGCGGTCGCGTCCGGAGGCTCGCTTAGTTAGGCTTCCTTTCTCTTTCTTCTTCTTTTGGGTTTCGAATTTTCGCGATTCGCGATGGGGCAGCAAGGCTGAGATTGAATTCTCGAAGGTCGTTGCTGTGGAGTGAAGAATTCGGCTGTGCTGTTTTTCTTTTTTGAAGATGTTTACGCCGCAGAAGGTGTGGTCAGGTTGGTCCCTGACGCCAAACAAGAGTGGGGTTCGGGGCAGAACCGGGCCGGGTTCGGATTTGGGTCCGAATTCGGAAGATGGCGCGAGTGCGAAGGAGAAAGGTATCGTCGCGGTTGTTGAGAATGGCGGGAACAACTTGGATCGCGAGGTTTTGGTTGAGAGAGTTTCCAGCCTCGAGAAGGAGGTTAGTTAGTTGATTATTTATTTATTTTTAAACCTTTTAATATTCTTTTGGTTTTTATTTTGAAGGATTCCTTTTTCTTTTGCTGCGATACTGTTACGAAGTGTGCCTTCGAGTCTTAGTTAACGGTTGCTTTCTGGTTGAGATTGTAGTGTTAACTTTAGGTTTTAATTGGAATATTTTATGTGTGTAATTGCTGTGGTGGAGATTGAACAATTGTTACGTAATTGTTTTCTTTGTAAGATTTTAATTTTTGGGATAATGTCTGGCTTGGTTCTTCGTTGAACTTGAAAAATATGCTTTTTGTTTACTTGGTGTGGGTACTGAGATTTGAAGCTTGACTCCGGGGCCGTAACTTGATATGTTTTTTTTTTCTCCTTATTTAAGAAACCTTATGAAATTGTTGAAGCAAAGTCACTTTTTAGTGAAATCTTGATCGTTGGATTGTGTATACTGCTTGCTTCACCAATGGAGAGGAATGATTTTATTTTGTCCTTCTAGTCGTATGATGATTCATATTAGAGCTTGGCGGTAAAGATGATTATTATATTTTGTCGTTGAACCTGGGTGATTTTTAGACTGGGAGGAGTGCTGGAATTTTCAAAAATTAAATTACAAATTCACATTCTTTGGAGTAACATTGAAATGGCTCATTTGGCTTCTCTCGAGTTCATGACCCATCCTAGACTCTTGAGGCGTCTATTTGCCATGAGTTCTGAGAGTTTGGGGATTTCAATTTGGTTGTACTGTTTTTTTTTTTTATGTTGTTTTTTGTTTTGACTTATATTTATGTCCTTACCCATTATTTGTTACTAACATTTTTATTGTTCTGTCAAAAAAGGAGAGGGATATTTAGCTTTATTATAACTAATTTTATTATTGATATGGAGTATTTGGAGACTCTCATCATCAAGATGTAATGTTTTGGTTGAGTTGAGTGAAAGTGGCTGTAAAAGTAAATAGAAAAGAGAAGCATTTCAATCCTTTAGTTCTATTTTACTGAAGTTTAGCATTGAGCAGCTATGTTATATGCATTTTGAAGATGTCTTGTCACTAAAGCTAGGGTCAGCCTTCTATGTTTGGTATGACTAAGTTTTAGCTTATATGATGTTTGAACCTGCCACTTTTCAGAAGAAATTATCTCTCAATTTTGGTGGCTCCATGTTATTTTCATTCACCCTGGGTTGTCCAATCTCTAGATATTGTTGTACTCTGATAAATACTGTTTGGTTTTAGGATGACTACAAGATACTTAGGCTGATGTTAAGATGAAAATAAAATAATTAAAAGGGGAGCTTAGTGAATAAGGGCAATCAAAAGCTACTTATTATTTATTATTATTTTTTTACCGATTATATTTTGTGGTTTGACCTGATTAGAAGTTTTTCTGGACCAGCTTTATGAGTACCAATTCAATATGGGACTTCTTTTGATTGAGAAAAAAGAGTGGACTTCTAAGTATACTGAACAAAGTCAAGATTTAGTAGAAGTGAAGGATGCTCTAGAACGAGAAAAAGCTGCTCATTTAATTGCTCTATCCGAGGTAGAGAAGCGAGAAGAGAATCTGAGGAAGGCCTTGGGTGTTGAGAAAGAGTGTGTTCTTGATGTAAGTTTTTCAACATACGAGTTTACATATCAATCAACTTCTTCCTTAAATAAAAATGCACGACTGTATATCTGATTTGTGGATAGTCTGTATCTGTACTATTCTATTATTTCTTACTGATATCCAGAAGTTTGTGATTCAAACAGCTTGAGAAGGCTCTGCGAGAGATGCGATCAGAAAATGCTAAAATTAAATTTACAGCAGAATCAAAGTTGGCTGAAGCAAATGCTTTAGTGGCTAGCGTTGAAGAGAAATCTTTAGAAGTAGAAGCCAAATTACGTTCGGCTGATGCCAAATTTGCAGAAATCAGCAGAAAGAGTTCAGAGTTTGATAGGAAATCACAAGACCTGGAGTCTCAAGAATCTGCACTTCGAAGGGATCGATTATCCTTCATTGCAGAGTACATATTATTGTTCATTGTCTTTTTAGTTTAAATATTTTTTCTGCTCTCTTTCAATTGAAATATTTATTGGGGTTATAATTGTCTTTTATTTGTGACAGGCAAGAAGCACATGAGAGTACATTGTCTAAGCAGAGAGAAGATTTATGGGAATGGGAGAAGAAACTACAGGAGGGTGAAGAAAGGCTGGCCAAGGGTCAACGAATTATCAACGAAAGAGAGCAAAGGGCTAATGAGAATGACAGACTATGCCAACAGAAAGAGAAGGACCTTGAAGAGGCCCAGAAGAAGATTGATGCAACTAATATAACACTGAGAAGTAAAGAAGAAGACGTGAACAATAGGCTTGCTGATATAGCTTTAAAAGAGAAGGTAAGTATTTGCTTATGTGATATTGTTTACCTTTATTATGTTTTTTCTGGTTGTAAGAATTTATGGGTCCATATTCTCTCATGTAGGAATACGATTCTCTGAGAATAAATTTGGATCTCAAAGAAAAGGAGCTATCTGCATGGGAGGAAAAGCTCAATGCTAAAGAAAAAGTATGTTCTTATATAGAAATATATATATATATATATATATATATATATATATATATATATATATATGTATGTATGTATGTATGTATGCACATATTCATTTCATTAATGTTTGCTCTTGGAAATTATGGTCATATGTAAGTTGCTGAATTTCATTGATTTATTTTTTCCATGACTTTTTTCAACTTTTGGTCATTCAAAAGTTAGTGGTGGTTGGGTGTATGCGTGTAATTCGAATGTTACTGGTCATAACATCAGTGTGTTGTGACCATGTTTTTTCTATCAAATGATTTATGCCAATAGTCCTCTACTTTTTCTTTCCTCTTCTAAATACAGCTTGGATCTTTGCAGGTTGAGATGCAGAAAATTCTTGATGAACACAATGCTATTCTTGATGTGAAGAAGCAAGAATTTGAGATGGAATTGAATGAGAAAAGAAAATCCTTTGAAGATGGATTGAAGGATAAATTGGCAGAACTGGAGAAAAAAGAAGCTGAAATCAATCACATGGAGGAGAAAGTTGGAAAACGGGAGCAAGCCTTGGAAAAGAAAGCAGAGAAGCTTAAAGAGAAAGAGAAAGAGTATGAACAAAAAGTCAAAGCTTTGAAGGAAAGGGAGAAGTCTATTAAATCTGAGGAAAAAAGCTTGGAGACCACGAAAAAGAAAATAGAAAGTGAGCGAGAGGAACTGGTCACACATATGGCTGAAGTTGAGAAAATAAGAAGTAACAATGAACAAGAGTTGTTGAGGATTAATGAAGAGATTGAACGTCTTAAAGTAACTGAGGAAGAGAGGTCTGAATACCTGCGATTGCAGTCACAATTGAAGCATGAAGTTGATCAGTACAGACACCAGAAAGAGCTACTTCTGAAGGAAACTGAAGATTTAAGACAACAAAAAGAGACTTTTGAAAGAGAATGGGATGAGCTAGATCTGAAGAGAGCAGATGTTGACAAAGAGCTGAAAAGTGTGATTCAACAGAAGGAAGAAATACTGAAACTACAACAATTTGAAGAAGAAAAGTTAAAGAACGAGAAGCAGGCCACAGAGGACCATATACGAAGGGAGTTAGAATCTCTTGCATTGGCTAAAGAGTCATTCGCAGCAGAAATGGAGTTGGAGAAGTCAAGCCTAGCTGAAAAAGAACAAAGTCAAAGGAACCAAATGCTTCTGGATTTTGAGCTGCAGAAGAAGGAACTTGAAGCTGATATGCAGAATCAGTTAGAGCAGAAGGAAAAAGACTTGATTGAGAGAAAGACGTTATTTGAGGAAAAGAGAGAGAGTGAATTAAACAACATTAACTTCTTGAGAGAAGTAGCTAACAGAGAAATGGACGAAATGAAGCTTCAAAGAAGTAAGTTAGAAAAAGAGAAACAAGAAACTGATGAGAATAAAAAACATCTTGAAAGTCAAAGGATGGAAATGCAAGAGGACATAGATTTACTTGTTGATCTCAACAGGAAGCTGAAAAATCAGAGGGAACAATTTATTGTGGAAAGGCGACGTTTTATTGAATTTGTTGAGAAACTTCGGGGTTGCCAAAACTGTGGGGAAATGATCTCTGAATTTGTGCTGTCTGATTTACAATCTTCAGTTGACATTGAGAACTTAGAGGTGCCTTCTCTTCCAAAATTAGCAGGTGATATTATTCTGGGAGATTCCATTGAAAATTTACCTTCAAGGCAAAATATTGGAGCATCTTCTGCAACAGATCCAAAGTCACCTGTTTCTGCTGGCACTATCTCTTGGCTACGGAAATGTACCTCTAAGATTTTTAAAATCTCCCCAATTAGTAAGTTTGAATCCGAAGATTCTGGTTCTCTAAGAGATGTGAATTTGTCTATAGAGAAAACTAACAGGGAAGATTCACCAGGAAGAATTCCTGGCCGTGAAAATGAAGCAGAGTTGTCGTTTGATGTTGTAAATGATTCTTTTGATGGTCGGAGGGTACTATCTGGCAACGACATCACAGAGGTTGAAGCTGCCGATCAAGATCCCTCAGTTGAAAACCAGAGCAACGTTGACAGTAAGGCACCAGAAGAATCAAAGGCTGGGCAGCAGCAACCTCGCAGGGGAGGGGGAAGACCCAGAGTAAAGCGCACACACACTGTGAAAGCTGTTCTCAAAGAGGCTAGGGGTATACTTGGGGAAGCTGCTGAATTACCTGGGGAATCTGTGGATAATCATGAAACTGAGTTTACAAATGGAAATGCTGAGGATTCTGCCAATGTGGATTCTGAAAGTCAGAGACCATCCAGTAGAAGAATGCCTATGAATGTCAGAAAGCGTAACCGGGTTCAAACATCTCAAATGACTGTAAGTGGGCATGATGGAGATGCCAGTGAAGGACATTCTGACAGTGTCATACCAGGGCAGCGCAAAAGAAGGCGACAGAAGGCTGCTGCTCCACCTGCACAAACTGCTGGTGAAACAAGATATAATTTGAGACGACACAGAACGTTAGTATTCTGATTTAGAACTGGTTTCCATTTTATTATTGAATGTGAGCAAATGCTTTTCTTTTTTGCTATTTGCCCACTTACTCATATGGCTGAATTTTTATAGTGGAGCCACAACTTCATCCGTTAGAGCTATTTCTGCTGGTGGCAAAGAAAGTCAAGGAGAGGTTGATCGTGTAAAAGATACAGAAGAGGAAATTGTTGACTCAAAAGTTTCTCATTCCCTTTCGGTGGGCATTACTAA